>CXWL01001599.1_pt1 | contig 200081 bp, 177 predicted proteins | sample 590931 | NCBI WGS metagenome assembly CXWL01 (sample SAMEA3498368, study PRJEB10139) | groundwater metagenome | biome: water well; material: biofilm material | place: Germany | collected 2015-04-27
CTCTAAATATATATTATGAAATACAGAAACTAAAAATCAAGCGAGATGGCGGTTCTGCACCCAAAAAGAGAGTGCTCTTGAAGTCGAACGCTTGTTCGATTATACTAAAAGCATGTTTATCGCGAGCGAAGACTACAAGGATGCCGGCCTCAGTCTCGACAATCGACTCATCGAGCGTCCGGCCGCCACCTTTTTCCTCAAAGCCGCCGGTTCCTCGCCCGACGCCGGCGTCAACGACGGAGACCTGCTGATCGTCGACCGCGCCGAGCCTCTCGCTCCGGGACGAGTGATCGTCGCCGTTGTGCGCGGAGAGATGCTCATTCGCCGCCTGCCGCCAGGCTGGCGCGAGGACGACGGCCTGGAGGTATGGGGCGTGGTGACCTGGATCGTGCGCGCGCCTTGATATGGCCTTCGCGCTCGTCGACTGCAACAATTTCTTTGTTTCCTGCGAGCGGGTCTTTCGTCCCGAGCTCGAGGACGCGCCGGTCATCGTGCTCTCCAACAACGACGGCTGCGTGATCTCGCGCTCCAATGAGGCCAAGGCCTTGGGGATCGGGATGGGCGTCCCTTTCTTCGAGGTCGGCGCGATCGTCGCCGAACACGGCGTGACGGCCATCTCCGCCAACCACGAGCTGTACGTCGATTTCTCGCGGCGAGTTTCCGCGGTCTTGGAGCGCCATGCGCCGGTCGTGGAGAACTATTCAATCGACGAGTCGTTTCTGACCTTGACCGAAGACGCGGGTATCGAGACGCGCGCCCGCGCGCTGCGCGAGGAGGTTCGCCGCTGGACGGGGCTGCCCGTCTCCGTGGGCTTGGCCCCGACCAAGGCCCTGGCCAAGCTCGCGGCCGACAAAGCCAAGATGGGGACCGGCGTGCTGTCTTTGCTCGACGCCGGAGCGCGCGAAGAGATGCTCGACGCCACTCCCGTCGTCGAAGTCTGGGGCATCGCCCGGAGATCCGCCCTGCGCCTCTCGCCTCACGGCATCCACACCGCCGGAGAGCTCGCCCGCGCCGGCGACGAGCTGATACGCAAAACCCTCGGCATCGGAGGCCTCAAACTCGCGCATGAACTGCGCGGGAGCTCCTGCCTGACGTTGGCCGAGATTGCCGCCGAACGCCAATCGATCACGGTCTCGCGCTCGTTTGCCAAGCCCGTTTATGGGCTCCTCGCGATTCATTCCTCCCTGGCCTCCTTCGCGGCCCGAGCCGCCGAACGCGCGCGGCGCCATGCTCTGCGTGCCGGAGAGATAAGCGTGCATCTGGGCTGGCGCGAAGAAGGCCGTGCCGTTGCCGACGGAAGGTCCATGCGCCTGGCTTCCACCACAGATACCCCGACCTTGATCCGCGCGGCGAAGTCCTTGGCCGAGAGCCTGTTCGTGGAGGACCGCCCCTACAAGAAGGCGGGCATCGTCTTGACCGGCCTCGAGCCCGCGATCTCGGCCCAGACGGAATTCTTCGACGATGGGCGGGAAGACCGGGCAAGACGCTTGTCGCGGGCCGTCGATCAACTCAACACGGCACTTGGGCCCGGAGCTTTGCGTTACGGCGGCGAGAGGATCTCGTCAGCTTGGGCGCCGCGATGCGAGCGGCGCTCCCCCAACTGGACGACGAGTTGGGAGGACTTAAAAGTTGTTCATGTCGCGGCGAGCGCGGGTGTAAAGCACGACCCGAGTCTGCGACCCTTTGCGAAGCATGTGCGCGGCCGCGGTCAGAAGCATAAGCCCGGCCAAGGCTAAGAAAAAGGGAAACATCAGTCCGTCCTGGGAAGGCAGCGCCGGATTGATCCCTCGGCCCGCCGCGGCTGCGACCATCATCATGTTCATCTCGGTGTACTCCTATCGCATGAACTGGCGACTTGGCAAGTATAGCCGAGAGACGCGTTTTTCTTATTACGGGAGGGTATAAATTCGGTAAATGATTCGCGAAGAAAAAAGAACCTTTAGCGGCCTAAAGGCTGACTGCATTTTATCTATATTTTTTAAGTATTAATCAGCGGGAGCGGCGGCGCCATGGAGAGACGCGAACCTGGTTGGGAAGTGAGCTTTTGACCGGTTCGAACTCGATGCGGCCCAGGGCCTCATCGACCCCCGTCAGCTTCACCCGCAGGCGCTGACCCATCGTCGCCGAAGCCCCCCGCCACAACCCCACCGCGCCGGACTCCGGAAGTGCTACGAACGCGCCGGCGGTAGTCACATTGATCACCACCCCGTCGAACTCCTGGCCGACGCTGCGTCCCAGGATCGAGGCGCGCGCCATGTCCACGGCCTTGCGTTCGGCCTCGGCGGCGCCGCGCTCGCGCTCCGAACAATGCACGGCTAGTCCTTCGATATCCAGACCCTCGACATGCTCCCGGAGCTTGCCCTTGAGCAGCCCTTTGACCGCGCGGTGAACGACAAGATCGGGATAGCGCCGGATCGGCGAAGTGAAATGGCAGTAGTCCTTGGAGGCCAGGCCGAAATGGCCGCCCGGCTCCGAGGAATACCGCGCCTGCTTCAGGCTGCGGATGACCTGGATGTTCGCGGTCTCTTCAAAAGGATGCCCGATGGCGGCCTTAAGCAGGCTTTGCAGGCCTTCCACGGGATGGGCGACAAGCGACGTTTTGGCCTTGATGCCGAGCTTGCCGAGTTCCTCTTGCAGCTCCTGCAGGCGCGCTGGATCGGGCGTCTCATGGATGCGCCGCAGGAAAGGCAAGCGTGCCTTCGACAGGGAGCGCGCCACGGCCTCATTGGCCGCGACCATGAACTCTTCGATGAGTCGATGACTGTCCAGGCGCGGACGCTTAATCACGGCCAGCGGCTTGCCCTGCGCGTCCATCTGCACGTAGTACTCGGTGGTCATGAAGTCGAGCGCGCCCCGGCTCATGCGCACAGCCGTCAGCTTCTTAGCCAGAACGCCCATGCGCAGAACGACGGTTTTGACCTCGGGCGTGACGCGCTCCACCGTTTGGCCGTCGAGGATGGCCTGCACCTCTTCATACGTGAAACGGCGCGCGGAGCGGATGACGGTCTCCTCGAGTTGGACGCGGCCGGGCGCGCCGTGGGCGTCGAGCTCGAGCCAACACGTGAGCGTCAGGCGCGGAACGTCCGGGCGCAGAGAGCACAGATGGTCGGAGATTTTGGGCGGAAGCATGGGTATCACGCGCCCGGGAAGATAGACGCTGGTCGCGCGCCGGACCGCTTCTTTATCCAAGGGCGTGTTGCGCCGGATGTAGTCGGCAACCGACGCAATGTGCACGCCCAGCTTCCAGCGTCCGCCGGGCAGCTCTTCAAGTGAGACCGCGTCGTCGAAATCTTTGGCGTCGGCGCCGTCGATGGTGAAGACAGGCAAGTCGAACAAGACGCGCCGCCCGGCCCACTGCTGGGGAGTCGGATCCAGTGGCAGGGCCGCGGCTTCCTCAAGCGCGTCATCGGGAAATTCTGCTTCGATCTCCTTGGAGGCCAAGGTGGCGCTCAGGCGCACGGACGGGGACTCGGCTTTCCCCAAAATCCGCGTGACGGTGCCGCCCGCGGGCCTGTCCTCGGTGGGCCAACGCTCGATCTTAAGGGCGGCCAGCATTCCCGACTCAGGCTCCGCTCCTGGGGCGAAACCAAGAACCTGCAGGGCTTGGGACGCGTCGCTGCCCTCGGGAACCAGAACCCAGGCCTTGCCCGCCTTGCGCAGGAAGCCGATGGCCGTGGAGCGCGCGCGCGCGACCACCATCACGATCTCGCCCATGCGCTTGCCGTTGCGCTCGCCGCCGAGGCGGACTTTCACGCGGTCGCCGTCCATGGCCAGGCCCAGCGTGGGCCCGCTGATGTACGCGTCGGGCTGGCCCGGAACTTCGGAGAGAAGAAAAGCGAAGCGGCCCTTGTGCTGGAGCTTCCCCTCAATCAGCGTCTCACGTCCACGGCCGCGTCCTTTCACCCCGGCATTATGGCATTAAGAAGAAAGCCTCGGGCGCGTGAATCAGCCCCAAGTGGTCGCCAGGACCCGGCTTGCGGGCTCGGGCGCGGATGCGCAGGAAATAAGCCTCATAGCCGGCGATATCGTCGGGAGCGTCGAGGAAGACGGCGTTCTCATAGCTGTTTTTTTCGCCGTTGCGCGTCCAATTGAAGGACCCGGTTTCGACTAAGGCGCCGTCGAAGATCGCGAACTTATTGTGCATGACGCCCATGTCGCTCTTTTTGCCGTTGGCGATCAAGACATCGAATCCCTTCTCGACGAACCAAGGCATTTCCTCCTGATACTTGTATTGGCTCGCGTCGAAGACGATGCGGATGATCACGCCCCGGTTCTTGGCGCGCAGCAGCGCCTCGCGAAGCTGATCGGAGGTGAAGGAGAAAACGGCCAAATCGATGGTCTTGCGGGAAGCGTCGATGGCACGGACCAACTGCGCGGTCACTCCGCCCGGGGAGAACGCCTCGGCCGGAAACGTCTCGCCGTTGAACACGATGGGGCGATCGGAGTCTTGCGGGGCCGGCGGCAGGCTCGGGAACGAGCCGTCGTCGGACGGCGCGTACGCTGGCGGGGCTCGGCTCGGGATCTCGGAGGCGATCGACCACATCCAATCCCAGTAGATCTGGTAGGCCACAATCCGGGCCTTTTGCGCAAGGAACATCGCGTTCTCCCAGTTGAGGGTGTCGGCCGCCCGCGTCCAATTGAATGAGCCCGTTTCCAACACCTTCCCGTCGAACACCGCGAACTTGTTGTGCATGATGCCGTATTGGTCGCTGCCGCGCAGCATCTTCATCTTGAAGCCCTGATCGATGAGCGCCTGCACCTCGGGGGTGCGTTTATCGCGGCCGTTTTCCGGGAATATATGGGTCTGATTCATCACGATGCGGATTTTGACGCCCCGGTTCTTCGCGCGCAGCAGCGCTTCCAAGATCTCGCGCAGCGCCAGCCCGTGTATGGCGATGTCGATGGACTTGTGCGCCGCGTCGATGGCTTGGATCAAATGCCCGGCGATGCTGGTCTGGTCGGAGAAGGCCCGCGCGGGCAAGTCGACGCCGTTGAGCGATACCCCTTCGCCGCGCGAAGAAGTCTTGGCCTTCTTGACCGCATTAAGGACTTTGGCGGCTGCGCCTCCGTCAAACAGCCGCCGATAATCGGAAAAATGTTCAGGAAGGGGCGCGGGGGCAATAGACGGCGCCATCGCGGGCGCAAGCATGGGCGACAGAACGGGCGACAGCGCCGCGGCGGGAGACGACTGAAAAGGAACGAGGGGAGTGGCGACTCCGCCGAGCGGCGCGGCGGGGATGGACAATCGGACTTGTCCCAACGCGGATTGAGCGAGCGCGCTTGCGACCAGCGTCAGGACCGCGAGAACATTTTTCATGCAATAAGTCTACTCCTCCGCCGCGAAGGATATCGGACCGAAAGGCCCGAAACGCGCGAGGCAAAAGACCTAGGCACGAAGAACACGATTCTTATACGATGACTCATGCGCGTCCACGTCGCCGCCTACGCCTGCTCCGCGTCCTTGGACGTTTCAGCCGAAACCGCCCTGTACAACGGCCTAGCAGACCTCGGCGTCGCGGGTCTTGAGCAGCCTTTTTTCGGCAGCCTGCACCGCCGCGACGACGCATGGCTGTTGGACCGCCTACGCCCCGACTGGACCTTCGTGTTCACGCTGTTGCCCGGCGTCATGGACCGGCTCAAGGACGACCCGCGCTTCGGTTTGGCTTCCGCCGATAAAGACGGCCGCTCCCGGGCCCTGGATTTCGCCGAGTCCGCGCGCCGGACCATCGAGCATCTCAATGGCTACCTGGGACGCCGCGCCGTCATCGCCGTCCAGCTCCATAGCGCCCCGCGTTTGACGAACGCCCGATCCTCCGTCGAGGCTTTCGCCGATTCCTTGTCTCAGCTGCGCGGGCGTGATTGGATGGATGCCGCGTTGTTGGTCGAACACTGCGACGCGGTCGTCTCCGGCCGCTCGCCTGACAAGGGTTTTATGAACCTTGAAGATGAACTCTCCGCCGTCAAACTGTCCGCGGGGAAAACTCCCATCAAGTTCTCAATCAATTGGGGGCGTTCCGCTCTTGAAACCCGCTCCGTCCAAGGCCCCATCGATCATATCCGCCGCGCCGTTAAAGGCGGCCAATTGGGAGCGTTGTTCTTTTCCGGCGTGGCCGCCGAGCATCCCGACTACGGCGCCTGGAAGGATTCCCACGTCCCCTTTTCCACGAGCTGCCCCGCCTCGCTTCTGACCCCCGCCGCCGTGAAAGCAGCACTCGCCGCGGCGGCCCATTGCCCGATCTACGGCCTCAAGCTCCAGACTTTGCCCCACACGCTGGATGTCCCGCAGCGATTGGCCGTGATCCGCGACGGTCTCGAGCAGCTGAGAAAACTGGGCTAAGACAGCTTCATCGGGCCCAGAAACAGAAGCTCTTAACAAGCTTTAGCGATTTTGTTGATCCGCCCGCGATTGCGGGCGACGGGATACTTCAGCGCGTTCTTCTTCATCTTGGCGAGCGCGGCTTCGACTAAATCAATGCCGAAGTGGTCGCCGATCTTGATCAGATAGACGAAGGTATCGGCCAATTCTTCGGCCAGATGCGCGCGTTGGGCCGAGGTGAGGTTCTTGGCCTGGGCGGGAGTAAGCCACTGAAAAATTTCCACGACCTCGGCGGCTTCCTTGACCATGGCCATGGCCAAATTTTTAGGGCCGTGATACTTGCCCCACTTGCGCTCGCGCGCGAAGCGGGCGATGACGTCATCGAGTTCAGCGCGGCGGTTCATGCCTCATTATGGCATAGGATGCCGCATCGCGTCCGCGCCGCAACAGTTATCCACAAACTTATCTCGAGATAAGTTTGTGGATAACTGCTCGGATCAGGAAGAAGACTCCATCTTCCGGCTGACTTCTTCCAGGATGTCCTGAGCCCCATGGGGTGGAGGAACGCCGCCCATCACGTTCTTCCACAAAGCTTCCATCTGCTTGCGCTTCTCCGCGTCCTGCGGCCACCAAGCCATCGCCACCATGCGTTCCAGCGCGGGCTTTTGCCACGGCGCGGTCAAAGGCACCGATTCCAGCATCTGGCGGGCATCCTGCTTGTTTCCCAAATCATGCAGCAGGCAGCCCAAGAACTGCCGGGCCTGCCAATCAGTCGGCTCGAGATCGACGGCCCGGCGCATGGCCGCCTCGGCGCCGGCAGGATGCATCAGCGCCCATTGGCAGGCGCCCATGCCGAACCACGCTTCCGCGCATTTCGGGGCCGCCGTCGCCGCAAGCTCATACAGCTCGAGCGCGTTCTTGTAGCGCCGGCGCGTATAGAAGGCCCTTCCCAAGCGGCACAAGGTCTCGGCGTCGCGCGCCGCGGGTCCCGCCGCCGCCTCCGCTGCGACCGTCACGGCTTTGGCGGACATCCCGCGACCGAGGTACGCCTCGACTAAGCCCGTGAGAACATCTTCGATCTGCGTGTGCGTGCCGCGCAGCCCTTCCAAAATCTCGCTGGCCCGAACGTACTCGCCGACCCGATTAAGCGTCAGCGCCTTCCCCAGGTTCAACTCCGCGTCTCCGGGGAATTTCCGCGAGCCTTCTTCGAAAACCGCCAGCGCCTCTTCTGTCTTGTCCGCCAAGAGGAGCTGGAGGCCGCGATCCTGGTACTCACCGCTCGATTGGATGGACATAAACCCTCCTCGCCGTTTCCGTCTTGGAGGCATTCGGGGCCGCACCTTATTAAGGAGCGACCCCGATACGATGACAAACGCCAGTCATTTCGAGTGTAACAGGGGGTGCAGGTATAGTCAAGGCCCGACGGATTAACGCCGGGTTAAATTAAATGCCGACGGACGCCAACAGCGTGCAGACTTCGTTGACCACGGCCGCAAGCTGGGGATGCGTCGCCTCGAACTCGACCGCCGCCGATCGTAGGCCGTTCTGAGCCGACTGGAGCAGGTCGTCCGACTGTTTGTCCCGCCCCAGCTCCGACTTCAGCTGCTCGAGCAGACGGATCAGCTCTTTCTTATTCTTGGGGTCGGCACCGTGCGCCTGCTTAATGGCCGCCTCGATCTTCGCCAAGGTTTTATCGATCATCAGCATGTTATAACCCCATCCCGCGCGAACGTCAAGGCCTCAGGGAAGGCCCGCTTTCATCCGCGCCATCAGGGACTTCCACGCCAAGGCCAAAGTCTCCATGCCGCCGCTGACCTCGACGCGCATCGCGAGCATGCCGCCCAGCGGCGCCAAGAACGTCTCCAACCCGGGGCGCACCGCGACAAGCGCGGGGACTTGACGGTGCTCGACCATGGCCGCGATCAGCGCATCGCCCAGGATCTTGGCTTCCGGCTCTCCGGGTTCCAGGACTTTCGCGCACAGCACGAATCCGGAGCCGGTTTCCACCACCAGCGCCACCGGCGGAAAGCACACGCCCACCTTCGTCCGCAGAGGAATGGGCGCCGGAAACACGTCCGCTTCCCACTGCCCCCCGTGCCTGGGCCCGGACTCAGTCAACCCGGCCAGAACCCCCTCTTTGATCTCGTAAAACTCCATCCAGGCTTAAGTGTAGCCGCTGACGCTGATTTAGCAAGCCCCGTCATACGGCTTCAGGGCTCACTGGCACGGACTCGGTCGTCACGACGCGGAATTCGCGGGGATCGGACATGCGCCAGCGGCCGCCTTTGCTGCGGACGCGCGCGATGACCTCATGCTCTCCCTCGCCGTACCCCGACCAATCGTACCACCAATAGCCAACCTCGCTGCGGGCGGCCAGCCACGGGCCTTGATCGATGGACACGTCGACTCCGTCGACGCCGACCGGAGCCGCGATCCGGAAAGTATATTGGGATGGAACGACCGTCTCATCCGCGAGAGGGTATTCGATTTCGGGACGGGCTTCGGCAGTTTGTGTTCTCATATTTATTTGCCTCCGTTGGGGACCGGCACATTCTCTGGTATCGTTGGTGTTCGGGCTTTATTCTCGGCGTCATTCTTGTCGATCTTGAACATGATCCCTTCAAGGTACGGCGAGCTTTTCCCCGCCTTCTCGAGCATCGACGTCTTCAGCGCGAATGCCCGCGCGTCGAGCACGCTTCTCTGCCCCCTGATAATGTCGTCGGCCAGGTTCAAATTGAGGCAGTTGATGCTCTCGCTGTCGGCGACGGACGACAGCTCGCCGGAGGCTCGGTTCACCTTGATCCGCTTGTCGAATTTATTGAGAGCGGCGATCTTCTCCTCAGGGACCCGATAGGAGACGACTTGCTCGAGATGGTCCTTGGCCCCGCTGGCCACGGCTTTGCCGATATGGGGAGGCGTGACGCCGTCGCGATGCAGGACGATCCGCTTCCAGGGAGCGTGGTTGGACCAAACGAGCTGCCTATCGTTGAACGCGCTCAGCGTGCCGTATTTCTCGGTTAAAAACTTAGCCAAGCTCTGGACGTCGTCGGGCCAGCGCTGAATGATCATCTCCGGGGTCCGCGCCGTGGTATCGGTCATATTCTCCGGCGAAACGGCCGTCGAATCGCTCGCCTGCTCGGTCGGCTGGTTCTCGGCTTGAGCGGCCGGTGCCGCGGCGGAGGCGAGAAGCGCGGCGAAAACTAGGGTTTGAATAGTGGTCATGGGTGCTCCTAAAAGAATTGAACTGCAGCCTCATTCTACTCAGGGGAGAGCGCCTGGCTCCATGGAGAGCAGGCAACACTTTAATGACGAAATAATGCCGCCACTAAAGCAGCCAACTGACGGTACCGTCAGTTGAGGAGCAAGAATTCGGAGTCGACAAGGCTTATTACGAATGCCTAGTAGACCCGAACTTCCTTACAATATATTTGGAAAAGTTCGGAGTGGACGGGACGCCTTACGAAAACTCCGGTCACCCGACTCCTTCAATCTATTAAAAAATCGGAGAGGGTGGGATTCGAACCCACGGAGGCTGTTACACCTCGCCAGTTTTCAAGACTGGAGCCTTAAACCGCTCGGCCACCTCTCCAAAATCGTTATACTACAACGTCTTTTCGGCAATCTCCGGAGGGCCTTCTTTTTGCCATTGTCACCATAGTGTCACGCCGAGGCCCTTATTTCGATGTCCCGCAGGACTTTAGGCGCGGCCAACGGAGCCGGTGCTTCAGATGCCAAGAGCGTGATCGCCACGGCCTTATGAGCTGGGCTCAAGTGAGCGTACCTCTCCGTTATCCTGGTTGTACTGTGACCCAACAGCTCGCTAACAGTCTTGAGGTCGGCACCTCGCATCACCAGTTCGCTGGCGAACGTGTGCCGCAAATCGTGAAATCTGAAATCGCGCAGTCCCGCAGCATCTACCGCCTTGTCCCACTCCGAACGCCTAGCACCGTGCCAGGTAGGGCCGCCGCGATCGCCCTCGAAGACATGCTCGCCAATTCGAGGTAGGCTCACCAAAATAGCACGCACGTCGCTATGCATCGGAACGAATCGTATCATACCGCTTTTCGTCCGTTTGAGCCCCAGCTGCCCGGCGCTAAAATCCACGTCCGCCCACTTGAGCCCAAAGATTTCTCCCTGCCTCATGCCCGTCTTAAGCGCCATGATGACGATGCGGCGCAGGGCGGGCGGGCACACTACGAGTAGCCGGTGCTTTTCTTCCGCCGTCAAATAGCGCGTCCGGGCGCGGCCTTTCTCACAGAAGAACTTCACTCGTTGGACTGGGTTGGACTCAACCAGCCCCCACTCTACGCCTTTATTGAAAATCGTTTTGAGCAACGACAGCTCCCGGTTGATCCTCGCGCCGCTGATCTGACGACCTGCGGTCACGGCCTGTTTACGGTGCGCCTTATATTGCTCAACGCTGTGGATCGTCACATCGGAGGCCATCCGGTCACCAAAGAAAGCGGTCAGGGTTTTCACGATATAGATGTCTTCCCTGTAGGACCGCTTGTTGGGCTTGCTGTAATCGTTAATGAACTTGGCGAAAAGGCCGCACAGCTTAAGGGGCGCAAGCTCGCCTGTTGCCCGGCGTTCGATTGCCATATTGCGCTCGCGCAGATAGACGAGCTTGGCGACCTTATGATCAGTCGCGCCCGTAGATGCGAAGACCCTTCGTCCCTTGTGCGTGAAACTGTACCACCAGCACGGCGAGCCCGTCTTTCTGTAAACCCCCACAGCACGACCCCCTAGCTGGGCCAGCTAAAGCCCAGCTTTTCCCGGATTGCATCTTTCGCAAAATGATTTGGCTCCACATCATCGTACATCCATCGCCAAATTGTCATGCGTGGAACGCCCAAGCGTCGGGCTGCCTCTGATTGACTGATTTTTCGTTCCGTTAGGAATTGTTCAAGCATCTTTCCGGCCCTCATTGGTTCAGCTAGTGTATCAGACGATACAGGTGTTGTCAACGGGTTGACGCGGACGGGGGATTGACTGCTTGCTGCGCCATCCATCGGTCCAAAACTAGGGCGTCGAAGCGGACAATGGCCCTTTTAGCTTCGCCTCCCTCAGCCGGTTGGATTGGGATGAATGGGATCCTGCGCCTCTCAACGAGCTTGTAGAGAGTCCAGCGGCTCAAATGGAGATAGGCCGCCGCACCTTGAACATCGAGGTAGCGGGCTACAGGCTGTTCCATGCTCACCGAGGCTCTCTCATGGCTCATGAGCTTCCCTGGCCTTGGGTTCGTTTCGCAAAAAGCGGGCTGGGATCATTCAGCATGAAGCCTTGCGGTCTTTCGCCATCGGCAGGAGGGCTCATCGGATGGACATTAACCGTCACGTCTACGGCAGCGGGCGGCTGGACGGTCTCCCCGGCGCGGACGGCCTGGAGATGATGTAGCTCGTGGAGGTAGCGTAAGAGGCTGCGGTCAAGGTGCGTCTCATAGCGGAGGACCTTCTCCAGTTCCCCCCGGCTCAGGAGTGCGTTTAGACGCATCAGGCGGTCCCCAACCCGCTCCAGTTCCTTGCGTTCCTTGTCTGCCTCCGTCCGGGCGGCCTCCTCCTCTTGCGCGAGGAGACCCTCTAGACTGCGGCCCACGTGGTTTGCAATGTCGGCAAGGACCTTTCGGAGGAGGCGAGCGTCCCAGTCGATTTCATATAGGGATCGGGTAAACGGCATGCCCTGAACGCCAAAGACTTTATTGTCGGGGACTCCGCCGGGAAGCTCTACGTCCGGCTTCTTTCCCTTCGCCTCGTCGCCCCAAAAGTCCACACCCCTGACAGTGTTCGCCACATTGACCAGAAGAACTACGGTCAGTTTTCGGTCCGTCTCCTCCTCATCCGGGAGGTCGGGAAGGCGTCGGACGAAATCCGCCAGCTTCTCGAAGTCTTGTAGTCTGGAGGAGACCGCAGCGGGAGGGCGGGCCCTCTGCTCGGCAGTGATTGCGGTAGCATCTCTTTCATATCGGGCGACCCGTAGGAGCCGCCAAAGATTCAAGGCCACTCGCTCCGCAAAGAGACGCTCGATGTAGGTGCCTGGCCTGAGGTCCTCCATGGTCCGTCTGAAATGAATCTCCCACTCCTTCACCGTCTCCACGTGGGGAAGTACTTCCAGACGTGATAAAAGGCCGTGCCGCGTGGCGTTCTTTGAGGCAACCGCTTTCCCCTCCACAGTTCGAGGTCCAGTGGAAGCCAGGGCGTTTCGACGATTCGATTCCTTCTGTTTGCGAGAACTCATGCTTGATCCAGGGCCAACTCAGGATCAGCGCGTGGTTCGTCCTGGAGCCCATCCGAATTTTGCGTATTCTGCGTATTGTGCGTAGCCCCGTCGGTGTCCGGTTGGGTGGACGTGACATCATCATCGGCCTTCTCGGAGGATTCCTCCCTCGCTTTTGAGGCTACGTCCCACTCCGCAGAATACGCACAATCCGCAGAATTGCTCTGAAGCGCCAGCGGGCTGACTCTAAATTCGGGGCTCGGCTTCCGGCCGGGCCCTGAACTGGACGCCGTGGCGACCGGGCGAATGTAGTTTCGATCCACCAGGGCCGACAGCACAGGGTCCAGATCGGCGGCCTTGCGGAACCGTCCGCGAAGTCCATTGAAGGCGTCACGCTTTGAGAAGGTCCGCAGCCCCTCCCGCTGTACCCAGGCCAAGAGACGTTTGGCGTCCTCAATGGCCGGATCGGCTCCCATCAGCGCGAAAGCCGCGCGGGCATGAGGAATAAGATATTCGCCGATGCGGACGGCGGTCTCAACCGTCTCACTAGCAATGGGAACGTCCCAGGGCGCGGCACTGCGCGAATGCTGGGCCATATGTAGGAGTCCAGCAATACGGGCCGCAAGTCCGACCAATTTCCCCGCCCAATCGGTCATGGCCCCCAGGTCCCCATGATCGGCAAGCTGCGGCTCCACCCAAGCCTCAAACTCGGTTACGCGATGGGCAGCTTCGGGGGACAGCTTGAGCAATTCCGTCCTGACCTTGCCCTGCTCATCTTGGCTGAACGGCAACGCCAACAAGGCTTGGAGATTCCGTTTGAAAGCGTCCGCGACTTCCTGGGGCAGGGGTGGCGGCTCGATCATACGGCGTCCCATATTGTTGACTGGCAAAGAGTAGGCAAAGCGGCCCAGTAGGCCACGGCCTCGAAAACCAGCTTTTCCAGCGAGCCCAGCCAAGACCGATGGCTGAACGGCAAGTCCCAAGGTCAGGGCCGGATGAGGAACATACTCGGGCGGCCGACCGACACGATCAACATTGAGAGAATCCCCGGCATGGCCTTTCAGGAATACCTCGAAGTTCGGCGCGTCGGAGTAACGTCCCGCCATGATCTCGAAGATGCCGCCCTCGGCGCTCAGGACCGCCATGCGCCCGTCCTGCTCCTTCAAGAGGGTCGCCAGACGCTCCGGGGTCACGTCGTCGGCGATTAGGCGCGGGCGGGTGGGAATGTGGGCAGCGGTCAATTCTTTAGCAAGATCGACGGCCTCCTGGGTTGCCTTCACAGCATCAGCCCCGCCCTTCGCCTTAGCCGCCTTGGCCTCCGCATTCTGGAGTTGCCCCTGAAGGATTTTTAAGCGAGTCTCAGCCTCGGCTATAGGCTCCTCGGCGTCCCGTGCGATCTCTCTCTCAAAAGTTCGGATCGGCTCCTCTACAGCGGAAAAGACGCTGCTCTTGCGGCTTCCAGGAGGCAGGGCGACCGCAACATAGATATTTACTGTTTCGATCCAACCGGAGCGCACCAAAACGGCAACCTTCTTGGCGCAGGCGACGGCGAGGGCTGCCAGGGCAAGCATGGCCGCAAGGTCCGGCGGTGTCTGAGTTGCTAACGACTCCCCTTCAACGAATCGGCGCAACCAACTCGGCAACGCATCGGCTGGAAAGGACGGAAGTCGGAAGGACTCGAATGGGATCGGGGCTTCCCACTCGTCCGAACCTGCGACATTTTCCTCCGGCGGCGCGGATGGGCCAAGATCGACCTTCGGGATCGCCTTGAATATCTTGGCACGCGGTGAGGCCCACTCATCGAAATCATCCAAGTCCCAGTCTTCAGCGAGGGCGTCGGCGGCATCGTATCCTGGCGGTAAGGGTTCGCCGCAAAGAACGTCCAGAATTTTGATCTGGGGGCAGTGAGGGGCCAGCTTGGCGGCGATCTGTTGAGCAGCAGCGACCCCGGCTTCATCGGCGTCGGGCCAGATTGTCACGCTCCGGCCTTTCAGCGGCGACCAATCCGCCTTGTCTACCGCTTTCGCTCCATTCGGCCAGCTAACGACGACGTAGACGCCCCCGGCAATGATTCTGGCGGCCTCTGCGGACTTCTCACCTTCGGCGACCAGTATGGGGGCCTCTGGACGCACGGCGAGGAGGTCCAGGCCGTACAGCGGACGCGGCGCGGGCCATGCCTTGGCGATCCAGTGCGATCCGTCCCAGCACCAAGGAAAGAACAGCTTGCCATCGGGCGTCTCATAGCGGGCGACGTAGAACAGAGGCTCTCCGGCTGCATCCAGATAGCACCAGGACCTGGAAGGCTTGCCGTGCTGGCTGTGGTTCATGGGCGGCGGCGGAGTCCCTACAGGCGGCTTGACTATATTCGGCTCGGGCTTCGTGGCAGCCGTCGGACGCTTCGGGGCATCGTTCGGCAAGAGGTCGAAGCCAATCTCCTGCGCGAGAATCCGGGCGGCCTCGCCTTGCTTTATTCCCTTGCGCGCCGCGAAGAGCGACACAAGGTCGCCGCCCCTCACATCTCCGGCGAAGTCTTTCCAGAGACCGCTGTTGGCATTGATCGAAAGCGAACGGCCCGCCTCGCCTCGAAGGCTCCCGACCTGGTACTCGTGGCCGACGAACTTGCCCGCTGGAAACCATGCCGGAAGCAACTCCCGCGAGCGGCTCAACAGGGCAAGACCCAATCCTGCGAAATCGATTCCGTTGGACTGGATCATGGCCGCCGCACCCCAACAACAGCGTTGGTTACAGCTGATATGGCGGGCTCGCGCACCAATACCAACACCCAGCCTCCGGGAATCGAGTTGAGCTTGATCTGGCCGCGTCTGAGCCAGGATTCCAGTCTGACTGGACTTACTTTCAGGCAGCGCGCAACATGATCGGAAAATTGGATGGACATACCCATATTATTCCGCAAAGGAAGGAACGATTTCAGCCGGGAGTTTCCCCGTCTCTCGTCGAGGATTAGGCGGGAAAGCGCACCAATAATGAACGCGCTATTTAAGTAGCGGTTTCAACTGAGGGAACAGCGCACGTTTGTTGAGGCGTGATTCAATAGCGCGAGCGAGCCGAGACGCGCGAGGATATAGGGACGCTGCCGAGAGTTTTGCAGCAGCCTTAGCCGGATTAAGGCGGCGGCTACTCTTCAGAGTCTGGGCTATGGTATCCCACTGATCCTGCGGAAACAACAATCCATCTTTTTGGCAGCGGCTGCGGAGCTGCTTTAGGAGTGTGTCGGCATTATTGGTCTTATTCATGCCTTTTTGATAGTGCTTATTTAGTCGCCGAAGAAAACCTATTATGTCGCGTTGCAGATATTTCGCATTTACAACCTGCCCGACACTGATTTGAAGGGGCGGGCGTCCTCTCTTCTTTTTGGGTCGCAGTAGCAAGATCGCCTCCTTGTCAAAGATAGCGTGTTTTTTCTGAAGTCTCCGAAGAGCTTTCAAAAATTCATTACTGGAACCGGGCTTCGCATTCGCGCTCGCCACGTTACTCGGACCTGAGGGCCTTGCCTTTAGCGGCCATCGTCCTGGCAGCTACCACCATCGGCTAACAGCCGCGAACTTACAGATGCTGCAATTTCGAGAGATAGGAATGTGCCCAACATCTACGATGAGCTTGATGAGTTTCCCGTTACCAGAATGGCAGTTCGGACAGAATCCACCGAAGGTCTGGTCAGGCTTATCATGCTTACGCCAGACGGCACCGTCGGCTCTTAGCTCAATTTCTTCTTTTTCGGCCAACCTTCCTTTGAGGCTTACGGATTCTTCCTTCAAAGATTGGTTTTCATTGACGAGCACAAAAACCTGCGATTGGATTTCAAGAAGTTGCGCCATCATCGCGGGGTCTTTGCCGCTCTTGGCTATATCATAGAGGGCCTTTAGACCAGCTATGAGTGTTCCGCCTGTTGCCGGATCCATATTTCTCCTAAAAAACGAAGACCGTCCCTCGCCACAGAGGAATGGCCCTAAATCGGCGCTCGCTAACGCCCGTCTCCGAGGTGCGGAGCTTGCTGCATTATACCAGTTGCCGACGGAGACACGGGTTAGAGGCGAGCGTTAAAAGCGAAAGTTCAAATCTCCCGCAGGCGTTACGGCGACTCAGCCCGGCTTCTTTTTCCGGCTCTTGGCGGCTGGCGGGAGGAGCGGAGACGCGAGCTTTTCGTAGAGCGTAAAAAGATATTCGACTCGCTGTCGATCATTCTCGAACGCTTGTGGGCGGTAACACAGATCAACAGCGTGATCGAGTTCGGAGTGAGCCTTAACGAGTTTGGGTGGCATCGTGCGCGGGTCGTAGAGGTCCGCCAACGAGCAGTCAGGAAAGGCATTACGCACAGACAACACATCTCGGGCTCTTTCTTCAACGGCAGCGCGGTGTTTATGCGTGGGAACATCGGGCCACGGAAAGGTATTGTAGACCATGCTGCCAGAGTATTGGTAACGAGATTCTAATCGTCCACCAACCTGACGCATCCATGCCATATGCATCATTGAAGTCAGCATGCCGAAGTGAAAAAGACTGTTGGAAGCAATGAGAAAGTTCTTGTTTGAGGAAATAATGTCCGGTGGCAGAAATCCTATTGGAATGTATTGTCGCCGTTCAGAGGATACTTCTGGGATTAGGATATATTCGGTTGAAGGCTGCGAAACGAAGAAGAAACGAGCCGGAGTGTTCGCGGCTTTCCGAGTTGGATTGGCAGAGCTTTTCTGACGGAACTCCTTTACTCGTTCGACTCGATGCAATACTTTCGGCAAGGCGCGGATCTCGGCGGGGCTAGCAGCTTCAAGCCACAAACACCAGCGCATGTTGCCATTAATATATTCTTCCGATCCGGTGTAGCGTCGCAGAAATCTTTCCGCGCCAGGTTCCTCCCGTAGAAGTTCATTGTACTCCGCATCGGTCAAGATAAGGTTCCCGCCATCCGATGGTTTATTGCCGCAGCGCATCTCTGGCACATTCGAGAGCGGGCTTTGTCTTTTTCTTACAAAAGCATTCGAGCCAGGTGTTAGATAAGGGCTTATATTTTTAACGGTCGATACAGTGAGGATTTCGGTGTTTTTATCTGATTTTTCATTCTCCGATTGACACACCGTAGGACTGCCCTGGGAAGATGCAGTGGTTCGTTTCTCGTGATCATAAAGACGCTTATTTTCGGTATCGAACGCGCCGAAGCCAATAATGACAACATGTACATGTGCTTTACCACGAGCTTCGCTTGCCCAGGCAAAAGTTCGGTGCGCAAAATGGATTCTAACCTTAAGGCGATCGAAAAGAAGGCCCCAGACTACTGGTACCTGTTCGCCCTGCGTGATTGAGTTCGTTGCGACAAAGGCAACTCTTATCCGAGTGCCTTGGATATATTCAGCGCCACGATAGAACCATGCGGCGACATAATCCATGTCCCCAATATTTTTAAAGTCGCTGAAGACATTCGCCATGTCAGCTTTCTGCGCAATGCTCTGATAATGTTTTCCGACGAACGGCGGGTTGCCGAGAACGAAAATATTGCTTGTCGGAGGAAGAAATGTCTTCCAGTCAGTTTGAAGAGAATTGGCTACCTTCAACGTCGGCGTCGCTTTGAGCGGCAGGCGGCGAAAGCTGCGTCCGAGCGCCTCAGCGAGTTCCATATTGCATTGGTGGTCAGTGAGCCAGAGGCCGACCTCCGCGATTCTGACAGGCCATTCGCCGATTTCGATTCCGTAAAACTGGTCAACGTCCACTTGGGCCAACTCCCGAATGTCCACGAGTTCCGCTTGCACTTGGCCGGCGGTGTTGGTATTGATCGCAATGAGAGCTTCGTTTTCAAGCCGCCGAATCTCGCGGTAGGCCAGAATGAGGAAGTTGCCGCAACCGCAAGCCGGATCAAAGAATTTCAGCGAACGGAGTTTTTTTTGAAATTCCTGTAGGCGTTTCATTCGGCCGTTCGAGCGGTCGGCCAGCGCGGCGTTTAGATCAGCGCGGAGGTCATCGAGAAATAGTGAGCGAATCAGCTTCATTATGTCCCGCTCGGACGTGTAGTGCGCACCCACTTGCCGCCGTTCCTTCTTGTCCATGATTCCCTGAAACAGGCTGCCGAATACAGCAGGGCTAATCTTCGCCCAGTGGAAATGACAGCAGCTGAGGAGGGCTTTGCGGTGGTCTGCGTTGAACGAAACAATGGGCGGCGATTCAGCAAACAGACCGCCGTTCACATACGGGAATGCAGCTAAGTCTTCATCGAGATTTTTCTGGCGCAGTTCCGGTGGCTGATTAAGCACCTGGAAGAGTTGGGCTAGTTGCGGACCGAGATCCGAACCATCTTCCCTTGTGCGCCTAACCAGCGATTGAAAACAGCCTGGAGCATCAAAGATGCCTGTGTCTTCAGCGAAAAGACAAAACAGGAGGCGCACAAGCATGCGTTCAAGTTCATGTCCGGCAAAGCCCGTGGATTCGAGCGCATCATGAAGACCTGCGAGAAGTTGGGTCGCTTTGAAATTCGCCGGGTCATCGGGGTCGAGTCTTACCGCCTTCTCACCTCTCATGAAAGCGAACTCACGAACATGATGGTAAAGTTCAGATAACGGGAACTCGATTAGGCGGTAGCGTCGGCCGTCGTTAAGTGAAGGCAAATCTGTCGTCTCTTCGGGCTCTAGATCGTAAAGCGCGAAGCGGTTAAAATCACATAGGATGATATAGCGCGGCATTTCATCATGCCGCCCTTCGCGGGCAAGGTCTTCGAGATACTTAAAGGCTTGGGATTCGGCTTTGCCGAGCGCAGCTCCACGCGACTTGTGTTCAACGAGGAGTTTGCTAGGCCAGAAAAGGTCTAGGAAACCATAGTGCCCCTTCACGTTTGCCACGGCATGCTCGAACACGGCGACGCTTTTTCTTGGGATACCGAAGCAATCGAAGAACTCGTTCCAGAACGTCTGTTTGTCCTGCTCTTCGTGTCGGGCGGTCGCCCAAGTTCGGGAGAACTTGAGGGCGCGGTCGCGCGTCTCGTTCCAGGTCAAGCTCGGCATAATGCGAAGGTCATCGTACTACATTGCCTGAGCCTTCCCCGAGCGCGGCCTGCGTAGGCGTCGGTGGACCGGCCGAGGTGGACGGCCACGAGTGCGGCGGCAGTTGTCAACGGGGCGGGAGGGGACCGCTGGAGAATCGGACGTGTGCGCCTCAACGTCCTGCGCAAGGATCGGGTAGATGGGGAGGTTAGGCGAGTCTGCGTTTTAAATAATCCTCCATGTCCCGCGGAGAGTCGTCCGAGTTCAGGAGCCCTTTTCTTATTACTCCCAGGCACAGGATACGGTGTCTACCAGCTATGGCCATTTGAGCAAGCATAGAGATACATGTCTCCCGCGCACTCAATAAGACTGGGCGTCGAGGTACACTCGGGATGCGGGCAGCAGGCCTGTCGAGTGCCGCCAGTAAAAATCTGCGTGATTCTCTCGATTGCGGCAGACGCGTCGGCGCCATCTACACGAAGTTGGATCTGCGAGCCGGCTTCCAACTCGCCTAGCAGCATCCAATCAAGTGCTCTCTTTGCATCCCCCCAGTTATCGCCATGTCCGAGCAGCTCGATTTTAGACGAGTATTTTGTTAATGCGCTGACCAGGAAAGCGGCTGTTCGGGCTCCTATTCGCCACTTCAATTCAAATGACAGCGGGGTGATCTGTTTTGTCGGTTCTTCATCATCAGGATTGTAGGCGTACCGTTGTGTAGTGTCTGATGACATGGCTGTGCCCAGGATAGCCAAGATGAGACCTATGACCAGATATGGCTGCGCGGCTTCATGTGAAGTGCCTCGGCTCTCGTAATCGAAGAGTGCAAAAATAAGCGCCCCTCCCACTCCCGTTCCACAGAACCAGGACCATCGAATCAAAACGCATTGTGTGTAAAAGTAGGACGCGACTACGACTCTCTTCGTTTTGAGATCATGCTGCGCCTTCAGTCGGAGCCAGCTACAGCGATTCGCATGTATGGCCAAGGGCAGGAAAACGAGGAAGCCGTAGGCGATCACGTTTCTGATTATCGGGAAAACGATGGTAAGCAACGCCCACGCGAACGAACTCAGCGCCCATACGACGCAGATAACTAGAAATAACGATGAACATACACATACAAATTGAGCCAGCCGGAATTGAAGGGCCTCGTTCGTCATTTATCGCTGTCTGATCGTAATATCTTGAGTTAAATCGGGAGTCCAGTCCCCGGCTCGTCCCCATTTGTCTACCTTGCCATCAATATACTGAACCCAATACGAAGTTGGTTCAAAACGTGGCGCGGGAAGCCAGCATGTAAGGGTAATCGTGAAAGGACATAGCGCAAGGTCAAACCATCCGACCCCTTTTCCGTAAAGCCTGTACTCATCAACCTGCAACGTTGATCCGCTCTCCAGCTTTTTCGCTCCCCTCACAGCATCGGGGTCTCCTATTGCGAGTATGACAGCCGAACGCTCTGCCGAAATTGCAATCCGCGATAATTTTCTCTCCGACCGTACCATCGGCTGAACAATGCCACAACCGTTGAGAAAACAAGCTGTGACCACCAGCATGGCAAGGGCCTGAAGTGTCATTCGGATGTCGCCATGAAGAAGGGGCCATTTGGGAGATTTTCTCATTGGGCTAATTATAACTTATGTTAATTTGCTGTCAGTATATTGTCAAAAAGCCGTTAGATAAGCTTTCTCCATCATGGGGAAGGAGTCAAAGGCAGGGACGCAGTTTTACGCCAGTACAGGGTTGAAGTCGGTCACAGTTCACCTACCAAAACAGGCCCACCTCAAGCTCGCCGCTATCGCCAAGAAACAGGACCGCTCCCTTCAGAAAACGATTCGACGAATCCTTGTCGAATACGCTGACAAGCATTAATACCCGCGGAAAGCGTGTCCTCGCAAAGAGGTCTTATGCCGTCGTTGTCGATTGTGGTAGAGACTTCATTTCCACATCCTGAAGAACAAGCACCCGCTCCAGGTCAGCAACCTTCTCCTCAAGAGACTTCTTCTTCCAAGTCGGAGAATGCACCTGAAGGTCCTCAAGAAGCTGCGCCGATGGAGAAAGTGTTATCAAGATTTCTCTTCACCAGACGGATCATCTGCTTTGATCCCGCTCAATCCGAGCTGTGGTTTAGAAGAATTTGGCCTTGGAAAATAGGAGGATGATGTGAAGCTCCTTACCATTTCAGAGTCAACCGTTGGATTGTTCGGCAACGGTTCAATCCAGTTATTATAGGCCCTAGTAGCGGATAGTCTGCGCGTCCGATTAAGAAATTCCTGCCAAATTTCGTTCATTAGGCCAACTAGCGCCTCTGAATCTCTTTTTAATACTTCTTCCGCGGGTTGAAACTTAGATCGCAAGTCGAGGTCACTTACGGTGGCCATCCTTGGCCAGTAAGAAAATTGGGTCTTCTCCAAGCTGAGTGGGTGATTTTCGCCTGATTTCAGATCGGATCGAGCATGCACGTGAGAACTTTCAGACGCAGATACTCCTCGTCGCGTAGGCCGTAGCTGCGCCGCTGGATGACGCGGATTTTGTTGTTCAAGCCCTCGACGAATCCCAGGGCAACCTTGTTCTCCGGCTTGCAGTAGGCCGCGATGCCGTCCCAATGCCGGTCGATCATCGCCGCGAATTTCTCGTAGGGCTCCAGGCGTTGCCACTTCAGGGACTCGCGCCAGTTCTCGAAAAAGCGCCGCGCCCAGCCCTCTCGCCCGTAATCCCAAAGCTTGCCGAACTCCTCTTTGAGAATGTAGGCCGTGCTCAGCCGCTTGTTGGCCTTGAGCAGCAGCCGCAGGCTCCGTCGACCGTCCGGCTTCAGGTTCTCCGGGTGCGACAGCAGCGTATACTTCTGGCCCTTGATGAAGCGCCGATCTTTGCCCGTCACGCGGTAGTATTCGGTCTTGCGCACCTTGTCTAAGGCTTCGCCCAGATGGCGTATCACGTGGAACTTGTCGAACAGGATGGCCGCCTGCGGCGCGTTCTCGGCCTTGAGCGTGGACAGTCGGAACGGCTTCCACATGTCCATCACCGCCAGTCGGATTCGCTTGCTCTTCGTCGAGCCCAACAATTTGTAGAACTCGTCCATGCTCGCCTCGGAGCGGTCCTTGCCGCCGAACCAGATCGGCCGCCGCTTCTCCAGGTCGCTGACTACGATCCGGTAGACGCGCCCCTTGCGGATCGATATCTCGTCGATGCCGATCACCTTCGGAGCAGGCTTTCCCGCTCGACGCAGTTGCTCGAGCATGTACTCCTTGTCGAGGTCCTTGATCGTCTTCCAGTCCAGCCGCGTCTCCTCGGCTACGTCCTTGATCGTCATGGTCCGGCAGCGCCGTCCCACGAAGAAGGCGAAACGCTTGGTGTAGAACGGGTTGCCCGCCGCCAGCCAGTCCAGCGTCTCCTGCTTCACCTTGCCGCAACTCTTGCAGTCGACGCGCCGGATCTCCACTTCCAGGTAAATCCGCATCTCTCCGCAGGGAAGATCGCGCACTCGACGAATCTTGCGGTCGTACCAGCACCGATAAACTCGACCACAAGCTCCGCACGCCGTTTTTTTCCCCGTCGCTGAAGGCTGATGACTCGAGCTCGCCGGTCACCAAAGATGCCCACCACGGTCGGTAGGGGACGAAAGCCAGGGAAGCGATAGGCGTCTCGAAGGTGGAGCGGTTTTCGCATCCGCCAATCGTGCCAGATTTGTCGACCATCAAAATAGCCGGTTCTTCGTCGAGGGCACGCTGTTTCTCATGCCGTTTTTACCCACTCAGCTTGGAGAAGACCCAGAAAATTCTTCAAGATGCTCCGGTTTGGGTACCCAGTGTTCTCCGCCTCGCCAGAGTTGAGCGGGATGCGGGGTGTGTAGGAGATTCCTGTAATCCGCTGAAATCTTGCGAAAAGCTTTGTAACGCGCATTCAGATCATTCGACAAAATCCGCTGAAGACCATCTCCTCTGTGATGGATGTAAAAAGTCACGGGTTTTAACTCGCGGACGAAGCGTTCGTAAAGCTTCGTGTATTTCTTCTTGTGCCAATCCCCCAATTTCTCTTGAACTGACTTTATGTCCTTCTGCTGCGGAACAAGCACTGAACTCCCAGCAGATTCCTCGAGGCGTTCAATCGCATAAGCCATCGTTCCGATCATGTCGTCGGTTGACCCAACCAGCCTATAGACATCGTTTAGTCTGTCCAGGTGCTGAAGTCTCTTTAAGGTAGCCTGCTGCCCCTGCTCGTCAACAGGCACAGTCGGCCAGCAGTTTACTCGAAACCAGATGGAAGCCAGACATCTAAAGGCAGTGTAGTGGGCTTGCGCGAACCAGATAAGTAGCGGCTGCCGATCCATGAGTTCAGTGCGGAAATGCAGGATCTCATCATGGGGTACGCGATCGGAATAGTGCCGATTTGTCAGTGGCCAGATAAATTCAGACCAAAGCACTTCGTAGTTTTTGAATTTAAGGCCGATTGAAGGCCATACCGACTGCTCTAAGTCATCACCTCCCAGTGTCTCGTTAAGTAATTTGTGCTGTGTCATATATTTAGGGGGTTGGGTAGGTCGGGAGCTGGACATCTCTTGCATGCGCAGTCCATTTCACGCCATTTACGGAATGTATTCTCCTTGCATGCGGATGCCAACTGATATTCTCCTTCATCAGAAGAAAGTGCGCATCGTTCGTTAGAAGCATATCTACATAGGGCAGGTACACACTATGCAGACTGTCAAAAAGAACCCCCCGCGAAAATTCATGGTTGCTCTGCAGATGCGTCATAATGGCCATTTCCAAAATCGGGCCCCGCGTGACAAGACCCGGATGCTCCTTGAGAACAAACGATAAACGCTCAAGGGGTTTTTTAATCGAATGCTTGGTCCAGAATGCCCGGGTGACCCCATTGTTGGGGCTAACCTCAGAACAAAAAATAACAAGCACGTAGAGAAGCGAGAGCTTCCAAATAGCTTCTGTGTTCTTACTCACGGGCATGGCGGCGCGATAGAAATCCTGCCGCTTCAATAAATCTCCTAAGCCCATGTCAGTATTTGTCGCCAGCTTTCCTGAGATGAGGTGAGAACCTTTTCCCCTAACTACTTGACGAATTAGCTTTGAAAGCTGCGTCAGCAAATCAACGCGACGTTTCAAATCATCCCTGTTTAGAACGAAGGTCTTCCGTTTATCGTTGCAGATATCTCTCCAAACAACTGCTTCTGCAGTGTGCGATCTTAATGTGCGTGCTTTCTCAAAAAGCGGACACCCCTGCTCCACAAAGCTGACGATAAGTTCTTCTGGTGCAGGAAGCAGTTCGGAGTGGAATAAGTGCTGACACTGAAAGATCAGCTCCTCTCTCTTGCCCTCATCATTCGTCAACAGGATCTCCCAAATAGTTATCGGGGAAATTTGCCACTTGCGACCGCGAACACTTTGGAAGGCATTTGTGGCAATAGCGTCTTGAACGGAATATTTCTTTGCAAACCAATTTACAGCGGATGTCTCAAAATAAATGTTCATTTAATGCGCGGGCGGCTGAAGCGATTAGTTGTGGTGCCCCCGAAAACCATCGACTATCCATCCTCCAATCATTCCAAGACCCCGGATAGCTGGCGGCGGCAAGAGAAGTAGAAGCAGATTCCTAAAGAAAGCCGCTTACCGACCCGGATAGACCGCATGCTCTCTGTCGAACCAAACGACCTGGAAAACCCCAAACATAAAGAATCCGACTACTCGACCTTCCTTGAACGCTTTGAACTGGAATGCCGGAAATTCTCGGAGTGAAGCGGACAGGTGGGCAAATCCATTCGGCTCGCTCGTGTCCTTCCAATTTATTTCATGAGCGTGGAACTGATGGGCCTGCTTGATCTGCCCCCACGTCTGAGAGGCCATAGCCTTTAGGTGCTTAAAAAGGAGTCGCCATTCGGCTGAGTCCTTGATCGCGTCAGAAGAATATCGCGCATGGTCTTCGTCAAATGAACCAAACGCAAAACAGGGGCGCGCGTCATTAATAGGAGCTTTGGGGTCGCTCGGAATCTTGCTGGAAAGCGCGGACGATGGCGCCTGTGGGGCTATCTTAAACTTCTTCTTACCCACTGGAAGGGTTACGCCGTAGCGGCTACTTTCTTCTTCCTGAGCGTTTCACGATACTGCTTGTCGTAGAAAGACTGCATGAGGGCCCTGCTGATCGTCGCCTCTTGACCAGCAAACGCCTGCTTCCACGGCTCATCATTGTGAGTCATGTCCACAAGTTCATGCGCAGTCAAACGAATGTATATCCCGTAAAACTCCTTCAGAAAAATCACTTGGCTCTTGGTAAATTTCTCTGCCTCGCGGTTCGTGTTTTTGTAAGCGATCGGAGCGGAACCGAAACGCTTGAAGGCGTCATATACCTCGCGCACGACCGGGCCGAGAGGCCACGCAAGAATGTTCTCAGCGAAAAGTTGCTTCTTGAAGTTCACAAGGTGCCAAGCATCGGCATAGTAAAGAAGCTTCTGCATCTTCAGATTGGTAATAACGTCACCCTCTGAGTTTGCCCAGGAAAGAAAAAGTTTCGCTACGTCGAGAGAGTTGTTCATAAAATTACCTCTAAAAATGAGGCGAGGGGTGCCATAACAGCTCGGGACGAGCTATCTCGTTTCCGTGGAACGGCCGAGAAACGTTTCACTGTGTGTTCTGATCAGGACTCGGGCCAGCAACCCTGAAATCAGAGTATAGCAGTCATGGGCTAGACGTGCCATAGAAGAAATATTTTCTCTTGTATCGTTTTTAGGACAGCAGCCCCTGGTTGGGAGGCGGAAGGCCACCACATCCGGCGCAGTCAGGGGCGACGCTATTTCGGCAAAAAGTTGTACACACAGAATGCCCAGCGTGCCCGCCATGGTAACCACCATCAGCACCCCGGAAACCCGCGTCGCCAAATACCCCAGGATGCGGCCCCGACATCCTCATGGCCCCGCCCAGCCAAAGATGGGCTTTGGCCAGTGTCACGATAGTGTCACACCCGGGTGTCCAATCAGGCCAACTTGGACAAACCCGTTCCAACAGTCTCCGACGAGAAATGGGGCGAGAGAAAAGTCTCCGAAGACGGAATACGGATTTCAAGACTGGTGCCTTAAACCGCTCGGCCACCTCTCCAAAATCAGTCGATAGATCAGTCGCGCTCGCCGAGCTCGATGAGCGCCGCATAGGCCGCGCTTTGCACGGCGAGAAAGGGATCTTCGCGCATCTTGCGAAGGGTGCTGATCGCGCGCGGGCCGCCCAGGCGTCCGAGGGCGCGGGTCACCGCCAGGCGCACGGCGTTGTCGGGAGCCTTGGAGGCCTCGGTAAGGACCAGGACGGCGCGCGGATTGCCGCTTTTTCCCAGCGCCTCCGCGGCCTGCGGCGCCAGCGGGCTGTCGGGCTTTTTCAGCATCTTCTCGAGATGCTCGAGGCCCTTGTTGTTGTCGAGCTTAACCAGGTAATAGCCGGCCATGAGACCGACCTTCTCGTCGCCGGGGTCGTTCTTGAGGAATCCTTGGAGAAGGGCGATCGACTCCTTGCGGCCTAGCTTGGACAAAGCGTAGTTCGCTTGGATCTCGATGAGCTTGTCGGGCTTGGCCAACGCCTGCTCCAAGGTCGGGAACGCGCGCCGGTCGCCGATGTCGCCCAAGGCCTCGAGCGTGGCCTGAAGAAGGTTGCCGTTGGCTCCGCCGGCGAACTGCTGCAGGGCGGGCACCGCATCCTTGACCTGCAGGCGGCCTAGGCCGCGAACGGCCTCTTCCGCGACGCGCGAGTCCTTGTCGTTGACCGCGTCCACAAGGATCGCGACAGCTTGGCTGCCGCCCAAGCGGCCAAGCGCCTCTAGGATTTTCCAGCGGGCGGTATGGAGAGCGCCGGGCATGTCGCCCATCTGCAAGGACATGTAGCGCAAATAGTCCCAGGCCGCGGCCAGCGGAACGACGGCACGAGCATCGCCGGTCAGGCCCAGCGCATTGACGTAAGCCACGCTTTCTTTGGGCTCGTTGCGCTTGATGTCGAAAGCCAGGAGCAGAGCGTCCGTGGCCTTCTTGTCCTGGGCATGGCCAAGACCGGGGGCCATCCGAATGCGATCGTCGATTTTAGCGGTCTCAAAGCTCTTGATGAATTCCTGCAGGCGAGGCCTGCGAGCCCACGCGGGCGCGCAGACCAGCAGCGCCGCTAGAATGGCGATGGTTTTTCTCACCTGGGAAGCATAACGGGTTCGGCGCGATCTGTCCAGACCGGAGGGAACAATTTGGGGGGGTCAATCGTCTAATGGGTGAAGGCCGGGCATAGTCTCGGCCTCAGGAGGGAACCATGAGAAATGAAATGGCGGGGCGCGCGGCGCGGCGCCTGCTGGCGCGGATGAAGCGGATGGAAAAGATGGAGGCCTACGACGAGGCCCGGGACGAAGCCCAAAGGCTGCTTCTGGCGCGGCATTTGGCGCGGCTAAACAAAGGCTCTACTTCTGATAATCGGGAGTTGGCAGGAATTACCGATAATTTTACCGATAATTTACTTGACCGCCTACGATAGCGGGGCTATACTACAGAACCCCCTAGGAGACTTTAATGATCCCAAGAATTCGAAGCGTGTCGCTTCCACTTCTTCGCTTAGCCCTAGGGACGGCGTGTTTGGTTTGGACAGCCAGCGCCGACGCCGCCGAACAGCGCTGCGGCGCGCTGGGCGCCAATTGCGTTTGTTCGGAGCAGTTCCAGATGGCGGGGTTTACCTCTCTTAGCGGCGCATGGTTGAATCCCACCGATTCCACGACCAAGGAATGCGGGATAGAAGTCGCCAACTATCCGATCACCAGGACGCTCTCCGGCGTCTCCATCAACACGGATGCGACCGCGCTCGCGCGCCTGCCTGCCGGTAATACGGTTCAGCGTTTCCTCTCCGGGGCCACGGGCAGTTCCGGGATGTTCTTTGTCGGCGCGGACTTGACCTCGGAGAGTCTGGGAGCGACCTACAACGCGCGGATGGCTATTCGCGGGTATGTCTATCATTCCCCCGACTACAATTTTCGCGATGAGACGCCCCCCTGCCACTCCAAGTTCCTCCAAGGCAACCCCGGATCGTGGCATATCGAAAATGCGAACGGCGACCTTGCGATGTACCAGTTCCTGCTGGGTACGAATTGGGGGCCGTCCTCGGCGTTTCCTCGGGATTGCTGCTGGGGGACTCCCGGAGCCCAGGCAACGCTGAACAAAAACGACTGGAAAGGGCATTGGTTTCGGGTCGAAGAGGTGGTGACCAATCGGACCGGGCCCGGCCTGCGGCATCAGTTGTATATGAAGGATGTCACGCGCGGCGTCACGCAATTCAACGGCGGAAACGAGTTTATCGCCTCCGATTGGTACGGAACGACCGGCGGTCCGGATCCATGGACGGCGGATTTCAACAAAAACATCACGTCGTCGCCACCCTCCCTGCCCATGGCGTTTAATTTCTATCGCGAGGTCTCGGCTGGCGGAGGGCAGTGCAACGGCTGGAGAGGCATCACCCACATGATCGTGGCGGGGTGGGCGACAGACACCGGCCAACGCATCGGAGCCGCAGTCGAAGTCGAGGGAAGCGGATTGCCGTCGGACCTTGTCCCGCCTTCGATGCCGAAGAACTTGAGACTGCTGTAGCACCAGATCGCGGTCGCGCCGTAGCCGCTTGCGCCGAGCCCGGCTTCCTTTTATACTTCGGCCATGGACCCCGTCACGCACACCCTGTTCGGCATGGCTATCGGCGAAGCCGTGTTTCGGCCGCGATTGGGGCGGCGAGCCGTCACGGTGTCGGCCTGGGCGGCCAATCTTCCCGATATCGACGTGCTCATCCTCGCGACCGGAGATCCGGCCGCGGTCGTCTTGCGGCGCTCCTTCGGGCACTCGCTGTTTCTTCTGCCCCTCTGGATCGCAGGTCTGGGCTGGATATTTAAAAAGAAGTACCCGGACATGGAATATAGGGATTTGCTTGCGGTCATCAGTCTTAACGCGGCGGGGCACCTGCTCTTCGACTTGATCAACTCCTTCGGGGTACAGCTGTTTTGGCCGTTCTCGCTGATGCGGCCGGAACTGGCGATCATCTTCATTCTCGATATCGCGTTGACCGGGGTTTTAGCCGCGCCGCATCTGACCCGCTTGTCGAAAGTTTGGCGGCCCAGGCTGACGACCTCCTCGCGCACCGCGCTGGCGGTCGTGGGGCTATACCTGCTCGGGGCGTTCGCCTCCCGCGCCCGGGCGGTGGCCATGCTGGCGCAGGAAGCAAAAGGAGGCTTTCAGTACGTCTTCCCCGAGCCCTTTGGCGCGCATCGCTGGCGGGGGGTCGTCAAGGACGAGGGGTCTTGGCGTGTGTACCTGATCAATGCGGCCCTCGGCACGACGGAACGGCGCTTGACGCTGCCTAACGACGAAAACACCCCGCCCGCGCTGGCGGCGCGGCGCACCCGGCTGAGCGGAAGGCTGGAGAGTTTCTTCAAAGCGCCGGCTTGGGAGACGAAGCAGGGGCGGGACGGGAAATGGACGGCGACGATCCGTGATCTGCGCTTCATGACGCTTCTAGTCCCGCGCGCCGAGCCGTTTTCCTTCACCTTCGATGTCGGGCCGGACGGCGCCGCCGTCCCTCGTGGAACGAAGATTTGGTAGGGTAGCGAGAATGCCCGCGACGAACCCCCAGACGCTGGAACTGCTCCTCGAGTTGGGAAAACTGCTGTCTTCCAAGCTCGAATTGGGCGAGCTGCTGACCTCGATCCTCGAGCTGACGACGCAAGTCGTCGACTCGGACAGCGCGTCGCTTCTTCTTTTAGACGAAAAGACCCAGGAGCTTTACTTCGACGTGGCGCTGGGCCTCGGAGAAGAGGCCTCTAAAGTGCGGCTTAAGCTCGGACAAGGAATCGCGGGAATGGTCGCCGAAAGCCGCAAGCCCGAGATCATCAACGACGTGCGCAAAGACCCCCGTTGGTCGTCGCTGATGGACGAGCGCTCGGGATTTAAGACGATCTCTATTTTGGCGATCCCCATGGTGCTCAAGGGCAAGCTTATAGGGGTGCTCGAGGCGATCAACAAACGCGGCGGCGAATTCACCGCCTCGGACCAGCGCGCCTTCGAGGCGTTCGGCTCCCAGGCCGGGATCGCCATCGAGAACGCGCGACTGTTCTCCTCGCTTAAGGAGGAGCGCTTTAAGCTGTCGACAGTGTTCTCCCAAATGACCAACGGGGCGGTGCTGACCGATCTCGGAGGCCGCATACTCCTCGCCAATGAGGCGTCGGTCTCGTGCTTGGGCGCGGGGTTAAGCGATATCGGCTCCGGCTTCAAGGAAATGTCGCTGACCCCCTCCCTGACCGACCTTTTGGCCACGCCCGCGGCCGCCGTCGACTTCACCGCCACCCGCAGCGAGCCGACTTTACTCGTGCTCGAAGGACGCATGACCCGCGCGACCATGGCCGGGCGCGAGGGCCGCCTGTTCATGTTTGGCGACCGCACCGAGAGCTGGCGGCAGGAGAGGCTCAAGAGGACTTTTCTTTCTCTGATCTCTCACAAGCTGCGGACACCTTTATCGGCCGTGACCGGGTTTGCCGAGATACTCAACGATGAGATCGACCCGGCCAAGGATCCTTTATCGGCGAAGGCCGTGCAGTCCATCCGCGAGCAGGGGGCCAAGGTGTCCGAGCTTGTGGAAAAACTCCTGAGCTATACCACGATCGAAAACGCCGAGGCCAAGATCAACCCCTGCCCCGTGGCGATCGACGAGGCCCTCGAGGAGGCCGTCGACGCGCTGGCCGGAAAGATTTCAGCTCGCGGGGCCACGGTGAACACTATCCCCACCGGCCTGACCGTCTTGGGAGAGCGCCACATGATCGTCGAGGCGTTTAAGAACCTCATCGACAACGCCATCAAGTTCAACCCCCAGCCCAACCCGCCGGTGATCATCCGCGTCGAAAAGACGGGCGAATGGACGAAGATTTCCTTCATCGACACGGGGCCCGGCGTGCCGCCGGAGGACCAGCGCCGCGTATTCTCGGGTTTTCATCAAGTGGAAAAGGATTTCACCGGCCAGCAAGACGGCCTGGGCTTGGGCCTGGCCTTCGTCAAAAAGGTCGCCGAGCTGCACGGAGGAAACGTGGCCCTCGCCTCCAAGATCGGCGCGGGTGCGACGCTGACGGTGACCTTGCCCGCCGGGAGGGCCGCGTGAGCCTTGGCGAAACGGCAGCGTCCTACGGGCCCGCATTGTCGGGGACCGAGTACGGCGAGGTCTTTCTCGAGGAAACGCGCTGGTCGTCGGCGCGCCTTGAGGACGGCGAAGTGCGCGACGTCGGCACCGGCGGAGACCGCGGGCTGGGACTGCGGCTTTTAAGGCGCGAAAACGGCGGCGTACGGACGTATTTCGGCAGCGCCCAAGACCTCGGACCCGCGGCCGCCGCGCGCCTGCGCGCGCGCCTGCTGCCTGGACCCCCCGACCGGGGAGCGAATTTTTCGCCCGCGCGCACGAGCGCGTCGAGCGGACGCCTGGATCCGGCGGCCGTCGAGCTCGAGCGCAAGCTCTCTCTTTTGCGCGCCGTCGACGAAGCCGCGCGCGGCCTGTCTCCCCTCGTGCGCCAAGTGACGGCGGCCTACGGCGACCACCGCAAGGACACGCGCGTTCTCAACTCCGAGGGCTCAGATCTCCGTCAATCGAGAGTGTCCGTGACGCTCTCGATCTCGGTGGTGGCCGAAAGAAACGGCGTCCTTCAGACGGGAACCGAGATCTTGGGCGGCCAGCGCGGCTATGAGCTGTTGGACGACGACGGCGTCTTGGCCGCCGCCCGCCGAGCGGCGGCGCTCGCGCTGGCCAAGCTCGACGCGCCGAAGGCGCGGGCAGGCGAAATGTCCGTCGTCTTGGCCGCCGCCGCCGGGGGAACCTTCATCCACGAGGCCATCGGCCACTCCCTTGAAGTCGACCATGTCCAGGAGGGCTCCTCTCCGGCCTACCGCGGACGGGTGGGCAAGGTCGTCGCCCCGGAAACGATCACCGTCATCGACGATCCCACTTTGCCGTTTCAGCGCGGCTCCTTCGTCTTCGATGACGAGGGCTTAGACGCCCGGCCCACCGCCTTGGTGCGCAACGGCGTGCTCGAGGATTTTCTCTACGACCGCGCCACAGCACTGCGCGAGGGGCGTGCCTCCAACGGCCACGGCCGGCGCGAATCGTTCTCCTCGCGCCCGATCCCGCGCATGTCGAACCTGTACATCGCGCCGGGACAGCACGACCCCGCGAAAATAATCACGGAGATGGGCCGCGGCCTGCTGGTCACCCGCATGGGCGGCGGACAGGTGGACACGGCTAGCGGCGAGTTCGTCTTCGAAGTCGACGAGGGCTGGTGGGTCGAAGGCGGCAAGATCCGCCATCTCGTGCGCGACGCCAATCTGCTCGGCGTCGGCCCCGAGGCACTGCGCTCCATCGACCGGGTGGGTTGGGACATCGGCTGGGGCATCGGCACCTGTGGAAAGGACGGCCAAAGCGTGCCAGTCAGCGATGGCCAGCCCACGATCCGCATGCCCAAATTGGTGGTGGGAGGAAGTCATGACTAGCTGGATCATCGCCGCTGTTCTGTGCGCCGCGCCCGCGCGCGCGGCGGCGCCAAAACCCAAGGCGGCCAAGTCCGCGGAGAAGATCATGGAATGGAAAGGACAAGCGGGCCCCTCGCAGCCCGGCACGGAAATAGCACTCGACGCCAAAGCCTGGGCCGGCCTATGGAAGCGCCTGGGCCAAGACGCGCCCACGCTCGACTTCAAACGCTTCGCCGCCGCCGCGGTTTTCATCGGGGATAAGCCGACCGGGGGATTCGGCATCGAGTTCCAGGACCCCCAGAAAAAAGTCGACGACCTACTCGTCCGCTACCGGGTTCTAGAACCGACCGGGATGGTCACCGAGGCCTTTACCCAACCCTGGGCGATCCGCGCCTATCCTCGGCCCAAGGGCAAAATCCTCATCGAGGAGGCCGCGCGATGAAACTCGCCTTGTTGGCGCTCATGCTCGGCGCCGCCGCCAACGGGGCGGACGCGCCGCCCTTACCCGACATACCGGTGTCCCGCTCGAAGCCCGGCTGGTCCAAGCAAGGCAACTCGCTGCTGCTCTATGACGCCTCGGGAGCCCTGTCCGCCGAGATCGGTCTCGCCCGCGAGGAAACCTCCACGGTCACGCGCGAGGTCAAGGGCGGACCGTCGCCGGATGGGCGCCTGGCCTGGACGCTCGAGCGCAAGCTGACGTGGAACCTCTCGCGCAGCAAAATGCTCGAGTCCCGCCGCGCGTTCAAGATCCACGGCACGACCGGGCAGGTGTTGTGGAACGACGACGCCGTCGATTGGCCCCAAAACGGCGATCCGGTGGCCTTTTCCAACGACTCCAAGGTGATCTTGATCGCGCGGCATCAAGGCGAAGCTTGGAGCGTAGAGGCCCGCGACTGGACGGGCGGGGCGATGGTCAAGGCGGGGCCGTTTCCGCGCGTGGTCAGCGTCTCCATCGCGCCGGGGGGCCGCTACGCCATCGCCCGCTGGGCCGTGCCCGATAAAAGCGACACGCACGCGTTCCTCGATCTCGCGACGAAGTCGCGCAAGGACATAGAGACCTCGGAGTTGACGCTGGGCTTGGCCCGCATCGACGACGAGGGAGTGGTGCGCTCGGGAAGAAGGGAAGTGTTCCGTTTTGACGCGAGCGCCTCGACGACCACGGTCGAAGCCGTCCCCGTTGCGGAGCCGAAAAAATGATCTCGGCGCTGCTGGCGCTGCTGCTGCTGCTGTCCGGGGTGGAGCCAGCGCACGCCGAAGACGGCGATCCCCGCACAATCCCGCAAGGCCGGGCCGTCGCAGGCGACCAAACCAAAGCGCTCGAGGAGATGCGGCGCCGGCTCGAGAAGGATCCGGGCCTGCAGGAAGCCCTCGTCGAGCGCATCCTGCAGTCTAAGATCGCCGGCGTCATCAGCAAGGAGACCGACCAAAACAAAAAGGCCTCAGACGTGCGCGCTTGGATCGAGGGCGACCTGGGCTCGGCCGCCGAGATCGCCCTCGGCCTCAGCGACGACGATGAGCAGGGGACGCGGCGCTTTGAGAACACCTTGGTCTCTCATCTCGTGCAGACCTACGCCCGCAACCCCAACGCCGAAAAGGGCGCATACGGCGCGCTCAAAAACGCGGCCAAGCAATCCAAAACCATCGCCAAGGTCGATCAGGATGTCAGCGAGGAGCAGCGCCGAGAGGAGCTGCGCACTCTCTTCGACGGCAAAGGCGCGCAAGATCAGCGCGTCATCACGCCAAAGCCCCCGGAGGGCAAGCTCGCCGCCGAGCAGGCGCCGACCTCCGCTTTGGCCAGCTCCTTCTACGACCGTCTTTCGGCCGGCAACATCCGCGGCTATTCCCCCCAATTGCTGGCGATGCAGAACGCCCTCAATCTGCGCCGGCCGCCGGGTGCGCCTTTGCTCATCGAAACCGGCAAGCTCGATTTTGCGACCCTGTCCTATCCCGCTTACGGGCTGCGCTACGATCTGGGCAATCTCGAAAATCGCTTGTCCCGCCAGAGCGCCGGCCAAGAGAATCCGAGCGCCTTGCGCGCCCCCGATCACCCGGAACGAAACTATTTCGAGAGGATGTCAAAGCGCTTATCCGCTCGCCAGGCTATGATGGACAAGGCCAGGGCGGCATTGACGGCTTTCGAAGCGGCCGCCTCGCGCAGCAAGAATCCCAACAACATCTCCAAAGACTTGCTCGTCGAGCTCGCCGGCCACCAACGCGAGGCCGCCCGCTGGATCACCGCCGCTTCATTGGAGGAAGACCTCGTCCGTGTCGAGGCCGAGGAGGATTTTCTGAGCGCGGAGTTACTGGCCCAGATCAACGCCGTCCCCGCGCCGGCGGCCGTGCGCGAAGCCTATAAGCGCCGCGGCGAGCAGCTCAAGGCGCGCTTAGTCGGGCTCATGGACAACGCGCGCCAAGCTCTCGATGATATCAACAGCGATTCTTGGCTCTCGAAATTGGGACAGATCGAAAAACGAATGAAAGCGAACCAGGCTCTGCGCCGAAACCTTTCCGCCGACATCTCCGACTATCGCCTCGTACCCTATCACATCGGAAAATCGCTCGTGCGCCAGGCGCGCTGGCGGACCTACCTCGACAATCTGATCGTCAAATACGCGGCGAAGACCTCTTATGGCCGCGCGGTCGCGGCGCGGCGGGACAAACTCGCGCGCCTATTGGTCCTCTTCGGTCAGATCGCCTCGGGAGATACTGGGCGTTCTACTATTGATTTATGACCGGAAGGCGGGGATCAGCGCTTTAATGCGGGGCAGGGCTTCCTCGGCGGCGTGCTCGCCCACGCGTATGATCTCCGCGGCGCGATGCATCTCCGTCCACGAGAATCCTTTAAGGTCGGGGCGCATGGTGACGTGGGCCAGATCCAAGTGCGATTGGGCGACCTCGTATTCCATCGTCGAAATCATCTGGAAGAAGACCTCGATAAAATTCGGGGCGCGGAAAGACTTGGGCAGGACGGGCAGGGCGATCTCGCGCAGCATCTCGAGGTTGATCGGCCGGTCGAGAAGGCCCTGGCGGCGGTGGTCGGCAGAGGCGTTTTTCCGCTCGCCGGCGGGCATCGACAAGTTGACGGCAAGAAGGATGTCGGCGCCCATGTCGGCGACGACCCGCGTGGGGACGGGATTGACCAAGCCGCCATCGACGAGCCAGCGGCCGCTGAGCTGCATGGGCTGAAACAGCAGGGGCAAGCCGCATGAGGCGCGGACGGCCTCGGCCACGCGGCCTTGGCGCAAAACGACCTCCTCTCCCGTCTCGATGTCGGCGGCCACGCAGGCGAAAGGAATCTCCAAGTCCGCGAACTCCCTCGAGCCCAGGTACATGCGGATGAAGCGCAGCAGCGTCTCTCCCGAGAAAATACCCGAGCGTGGGACGCCTATGTCCCAGAACAGGTGCTCATACACCCAAGCCTTGTCGATGCGCAGGGCCTGCTGCTCGATCTCCTCCGGCTCATAGCCGGCCGCGTAACAGGCGGCCATCAACGAGCCGGCCGAGGTTCCGGCGATCAAATCGACGGGAATGCCCTCGCGTTTGAGGACTTTAAGCACGCCGATGGTCGCGTGGCCGAGAGCGGCGCCCGTCCCCAGCGCCAGCCCGACCTGCACTCCGCCTATGCGGCGCGCCAAGCGCGCCAAAGTCCTTCCGGCCCGCGGCTCAGCGGCGAAAGCGGCGTCGGATTTTCCTTCACGCTCATAGGCCGCGTCGATCTCATCGCTCCAGGGCACTAGGACGCGCTCGGCACCGATGAGCAAGGGCGCGTCCTCAGGCTCGAGATCACCGATCCACACCCGCAGCAGCCGGCGCGACTCCTCGGCCAGGGGCGGAACCTCGACTTCCATATGGCGGTACTGGGGGCGCATGGCGTCGCAGCCCGCCATCAAGATCAGGTCCGCCTCGACTAGCGCCGCGCGCTCGACGTCGCCGCGCGGGCCGCCCAGGCAGACGAGCGCCAAGTCGTGGCTGTCGCGCACGGCATTAAGAAAAAGATACAGCTGGCCGAATAAACGGCCACCCAAAGTCGCCGGCAAGACCGACAGCACTCGCACTCCGGAAGAATGCTCTTGAGCCAGGGCCGCGAGCACTCCGGGGTCGCGCAGGTTCGCCGTGCGCAGTCCCATTTCCGTGATCGGCGAGCTCTTAAGGCCGGCGGCGCGCGCGATCTCTCCGGGCTCCGGAGACACGTCCACGATGAGCACGCGCTTGCGCGTCTGCGCGGCCAGTTCCAAGCCCAAGCGCCACGCCACCAGCGCGCGCTGGGCGCGCGGAAGCGCGCAGTCAAGTGCTACCAGCCGCGCCTGATCCGAGGACGGACGCGGAGAGACGCCTTGGTCGATCAGCCGGTGGGCCAACGTGCGCGACAGGTGCAGGAGGATGGTCGGGTACTCGCGCAGGACGTCCTCGAAATCCCTGCGCGGCAGCTTGAGGATCTCGCTGGTCGCGTCCACGCGCACCGTCGAGGACCTCGGCGCGCCCGTGAGCAGGCCGGTCTCTCCCACGACGTCGCCGCGGCCGAGATAGGCCACGAGCGCATCGCGCCCGTCGGTCAGGCGGTAGCGGCGCGCGTGACCGGAGACGATGAGATACAGGGCGTCGGACTCGTCGCCCTGTTTGAATAAAGTGGCTCCCTTAGGGAGGGAAAGAAGCTGCAGACGGGCGGCAAGCTTGCCTAAGTCTTCGGCCGACAAGCCCGAAAATAGCGGCGTTCTCTTTAAGAATGACTCCCACGACTGGATCTCTTCGGGCTTCAAGGCCGATTTAGTATGATGTCCTTGAGACGGCGCAAGCCAAGAGCCCGACGACAGTCTTCGAGTCCTTGATCTTGCCCCGCTTCACCATCTCGACGGCCTTGCGGAAGGGCATGGTCACGCGCTCGAGGAACTCGTCCTCGTCGGTGTTCATGCGGCCCGCCACAAGGCCGGTGGCGACGTAGAGATGAAGCACCTCGTCGGCGAACGCCGGGGTCGGCCAGTAGCGAAGAAGCGGGACGAATTTCCGGGCCGTGTAGCCGGTCTCCTCCTGAAGCTCGCGCTTCAGGCAGGTCAGGATCGACTCGCCGGCGTCGAGCTTGCCGGCGGGAAGCTCCAAGGTCACCTCGCCGACGGGATGGCGGTACTGACGCACCATGACGATCGTATCCCGGTCGAGGAAGGGGACCACGCCGACGGCGCCGGGATGATTGATGAACTCGCGCGTGGCGAGCTTGCCGTTGGGAAGCCGGACGGTGTCGACGTCGAAGTTCACCGCGTTGCCGCGCCAGACCGTTTTTTTACTGACGAAGGTCTCGATTAAGCCCGCATCGACTTTTTTCATCGCGCCGCATTATAACAAGTGTCCAAGCCCGAGTTTGTCCACCTCCACAACCACTCCGAATACTCCTTGATGGACGGCGTCATCCGCCTGTCCGACAAGGACGGCAGGCCCTCCCAGGCCCTCAAGGACTTGGCCGCCTCCGGCGCCAAGGGATTTGCGATCACCGACCACGGCAACATGTACGGAGCCGTCGAATTCTACTCCAACGCGAAAGCCGTGGGATTGAAGGCCATCATCGGTTGCGAAATGTATATATCCAAAGGCACTCGCTTCGATCGCGGGCACTCCCAAAAAGAAAACTGCCATCTTACGGTCCTGGCCAAAAATTACGAGGGCTACCAAAACTTGATGGAGCTATGCTCCATCGCCTTCCAAGAAGGCTATTACTACGACCCGCGCATTGACAAAGAGCTGTTGGCCAAGCACTCCAAGGGCTTGGTGGTCCTCTCGGGCTGCCTCAAATCGGAACTCAATCAGGCCATCTTGTCCGGCGACATGACGCAATCCGAGAAGCTCGTCACGTGGTTCCGCGACAATCTCGAGCCCGAGAGCTACTACCTCGAGATCATGGACCACGGCCTCGACAAGCAGCGTCAGGTGACCCAGGCCCTTCTCGATCTTAATAAGAGAACCAAGATCCCGCTGGTGGCCACCAACGACTGCCATTACTGGAAGCCCGACGACCATGAGGCGCACGACGCGCGGGTATGTATTGCCACCGGTCGAAAGCTGGTGGATACCGAGCGGCTTAAATTCGAGACCAATGAGTTTTATATCAAGACTCCGGAAGAGATGCACAAGCTGTTTTCTTTCGCTCCCGAATCGTTGACCAGCACATTGAAGATCGCCGAGATGTGCAATCTCAAGATCCCCATGGACCAGATGCTCCTGCCCGAGTTCAAGGTCCCTGAAGGCTACAACCAAGATTCGTATCTCGAGCATCTGTGCCGCGAGGGTCTCAAGGAGCGGTTCAAGGCCGGCGTGCGGCCGGAGTATCTCGAGCGCCTCGACTATGAGCTCGGCGTCATCCGCCGCATGGGCTTCTCGGGCTACTTCTTAATCGTTTGGGACTTCATCAAATACGCCCGTTCGGTGGGTATCCCCGTCGGCCCGGGCCGCGGCTCCGGAGCCGGCGCCATCGTGGCCTATGCCTTGCGGATCACCAACGCCGATCCGTTAGAACACCGTCTTCTCTTCGAGCGCTTCCTTAACCCGGATCGAAAATCGATGCCGGACTTGGACATCGATTTCGCCGACACGGGCCGCGACCGCGTCATCGCCTATGTGCGCGAAAAATACGGGAAGGAATGCGTGGCGCAGATCATCACCTTCGGCTCACTCGGCGCCAAGCTCGTCATCCGCGACGTGGGGCGGGTGCTCGACATGCCGCTGACGCAGATCGACGAGATCGCCAAGAAAATCCCGGTCGGGCCCAACATCCACTTGCACGAGGCGATGCAGGGCCCAGAGCTGCAGGAGCTGGCCAAGGACGCCCAGGTCAAGCGCCTGCTCGAGCTGTCGCTGAAGCTCGAGGGGCTTAAGCGCCACACGGGGGTGCACGCGGCCGGCACCTTGATCACCAAGGAGCCGGTCGTTAAATACACGCCTCTGGCCAAGGGCGCTAAATCCGACGTGGTGACCACACAGTACGACGGCGACGTGTGCCCGAAGCTGGGCCTTCTTAAAGTCGACTTTCTGGGCCTGCGCACTCTCTCGATCATCGATGACGCGGTGAAGTTCGTGCAGAAGCGAAGCGATCCCAAGTTCGACATCGACGCAATCCCGATGGACGACGCGAAAACCTACGAGATGCTGCGCACGGCGAAGTCGCTGGCGGTCTTTCAGCTCGACAGCCAGGGCATCCGCGACCTGCTTTTCCGCATCAAACCCACTGTTTTCGACGACATCGTCTCGCTGATCGCGCTGTTCCGGCCCGGCCCGATGCAGTCGGGCATGCTCGACATGTTCGTCGACCGCAAGCATGGACGCGAGCAGGTAGCCTACGACCATCCTCTGCTCGAGACGATCCTCAAGGACACATACGGCTGCATGGTGTTCCAAGAGCAGGTCATGGAGATATCCAAAAAGCTCGCCGGATTCACGCCCGGCGAAGCCGACGGTCTGCGCAAGGCCATGGGCAAGAAAATCCATGAAGACCTAGAAAAGATGCGCGACAAGTTCGTCAAAGGGGCGGCGGTCAACAAGGTCAGTCTCAAGCTCGCCAACAAGATCTACGACATGATGGTGAAGTTCGGCGGCTACGGCTTCAACAAGTCGCACTCGGTCGCCTACGGCATCGTCGCCTACCAGACGGCTTATCTCAAGGCCAACTTCCCCATCGAGTTCATGACGGCGGTGCTCACGTCCGAGATCGGGCACTCGTCGATCGGCGCGGAAGATAAAGAAAACAAGCTGGTCACCTATCTCGAAGAGGCGCGGCGCATGGGGATGAAGGTCTTGCCTCCCGACGTCAATCTCTCGGAGACGCGCTTTGATATACAAAACGGCGAGATCCGTTTCGGCCTGCTCGCGATCAAGAACGTGGGCTCCGGAGCCGCCGAGTCCATCGTCAGCGCCTCGCGCGAGAAGCCTTTTTCATCGCTCGATGATTTCTGTTCGCGCGTCGATTTACACGCCATCAACAAGAAAGCCGTTGAATCGTTGATCAAGGCCGGCGCCATGGACTGTCTGCGCCCGGCGGACAATCCGGCCGCGGCCCGGGCGCGGCTGCTGGCCTCAGTCGACGAGGCCGTCGGGCGCCAGCAAAAGGTCCGAGCCGATCTCGACAAAGGCCAAGGGCTTCTTTTCGGGTCGGCGCCTCCGCCGGCGCAAGAGACTTCCGCCTCGCATGCCGCCATCAAGTCTTTGTCCGAGCACGACACCTTGGCCTTCGAGCGCGAGGTGCTGGGCTTCTACTTCTCCGGCCACCCCCTTCTCTCGGTCAAAGCCCAACTCAAGGCGGTGGCCACCCACGAGGTCTCCCAATTAGCCCCCTCGATCACGACGCCTGTGCGCATGGCGGGCATGATCAGCCGCATTCGCAAGATGGTGTCCAAGAAAACCGGCGAGCCTTGGGCGATCTTGACGCTGGAAGACCTCACCGGCGAGATCACTTTGCTGTGCTTCCCGAAGACCTACGCCTCGGGCGTCAACAATATCGCCAAGGTAAGCGCCTTCGTCTCCGCCACCGGCCGGCTGTCCTTCAAGGGCGAGGACGCCGGCAGCGGCACGCCCGAGATCATCGTCGACGAAATGACCGTCCTCGACGCCTCGGTGTCGCGCTACGCCAAGCGGCTGCGCCTGAAATGCGACGCGACATTGGGCACCGAGGCTCTCGAGACCTTGCGCGAAGCCCTGGAAAAGAACCCAGGGCCCTGCCCGGTCGTGCTCGAGCAGGACACGCCGGAAGGCCTGGCCGTGCTCGAGGTCGATCAGCGCGTCAATTTAAACGCCGCTTTGTTCGAGGCCGTCGAGACGATCCTAGGCGAGCGCTCGTGGAATATCGACGCCAGCAACGCCCCCGCCACCATCGCTCCCCGCCGTTTCGAAAAAAAGAAGTAGCGATGAGCCTGCTTGAAGAAGCTTAAGCCCCTCGAAGAAAAATTCTGGAACGATTATCTCGCCAGACTTCCCGAGAATAAGCGCCATCTCAGCCCTTTCATTGAGGTCTCGTTCGCCGGAAAACGGGAAGGCACCGATGACCTGATCCAACTTTACCTGGAAGGTAAGAAACACGCGGGCAGCAGCCTGGTTAAAGATTTCGAGTCGGCGGGAGACCCCCTTCCTAAAGTCGGAAATTATTGGATCATACTCGACAGCAATGAGGCGCCCCGATGTTTGGTCAAAACGGTTCGCGTCGAGATCAATATTTTCCGGGATATTCCCGCCGAGATAGCCAAAGCCGAGGGAGAAGGCGATCTATCTGTCGCGTACTGGAAGCGAGTTCACATGAGCTTTTATCTCCCCTTCCTGTCTCAATGGGGAATCGACGATATAGATCAAGCCCAGGTCATAACGGAATATTTCGAGCTGGTCCATAAAGCCTAAGGGAGCCGGCCCCTATATGCTTGAACATATAGAACTGTTCCCAGGAATAGTTCTATATGGTTTAAGGCATATTTTTTAAATCCGTTTTTGCGTTTCTTCTTGTGACGAATCGCAAAAATGGGCTAGAATCCTCAGGCCGTGTTGTTCCGTTGTATTAAGGAGAGGGAATGGCCGATAAAAAGCGCATCCTCGTCGCCGACGATGATCCAGATTTGTTGGATCTTCTGAAGATGGACCTCGCCTATCAAGGCTACGAAGTCCTCGTGGCGGCCGACGGCAAAGACGCCCTGCAAACCGCCCTCAACGAGACCTTAGACCTCGTCCTTCTCGACGTGATGATGCCCTATATCGACGGCTATCACGTCGCCTACGAGCTGACCAACAAGCTCGGCTCCAAAGCCCCGCGCATCATGATCATGACCAGCCGCGACACGATCAAAGAAAAGGGCATTGCCCTGATGAGCGGCGCCGCCGAAGTTCTGCAGAAACCCTTTGAAATGGCCAAGCTTCACGAGCGCATCGCCAAGCTCTTGGCCGACAATAACTGAGGTGAGTCAATGATAAAATTGATTTTCTCACTGACTGCGATCCTTCTGATGGGGACTGTCTCCCGCGCGGAAGAGCCGACCTTGGCGTCGCCTAAGATCAAGCCCGTGTCCAAAGCATACAATGATGGCGAGAGCCGTTCCGCCCGCGACGGCGGCATCCAGCCCGACGTCAACATCATCGACGCTCCTACGACGGCCGTTCTTGATAATTACGGCTACTCAGCACGGTCCAGATTTTACTCCCGCGGCGGCATTCTACAGTACTTATCCTTCGGCGTATATCCGGGAATAAATCTCGGCGCCTCGGCGGCGGTCGACGGCCTCGTCGGCGATGAAAGTCACGTGCGCATGCGCGCTCCGACCGCCCAGGTCAAATACCGCTTCTACGAAGGTGACGCGTCGATGCCGTCTTTTGCCATCGGCTTCGACGGCCAGGGCTACGCCTACAACTCCGGCACCCGCCGCTTCAACCAGCGCCAACGCGGCTTCTACGTCGTGGCAAGCAAGGAGATCGGGGTCTCCGGATTCCAGATGCACCCCTCCTTCAACGTCTCGGACTTCGACTCCAACGGGATCTTCGGCGCCTTGCCTTTTACGCTCAACATCCGCGACAAGGCCACCATCCTCATGGAGTGGGACAACATCGCCAACTGGAGCGATTCCCGCTTCAACATGGGCCTGCGCGCGTACCTCTCGCAGAATTTCCACGTCGACTTCGCCGTGCGCGCCATCGGCGCGGGCGGCACTTATGCCGACAACGCGTCTCGAGGACCGGAACGCGTCGTTCAACTGATGTACAGCAACAGCTTTTAGCAAAAATCTTCGCATGGAGAAACAACATGACCGCCACCGCCACTAAACCCAACGCCGCGCTCAAGTCTCACTTCACCAATCTCACTCCCGGCAAGCTGTCCGGGCTGCGCCAGATCACAGATGAGAAGGGCCGCTTCCGCGTCTTCGCCCTCGACCAGTCCAACTCCTTCAAGAAGGCCCTGCGTGCGCTCGCCGAGAAGCTGGGCAAACCCGCCGAGCCCACCTACGAGCAGATCCGCGACTGCAAAATCGAGATGGTCAAGGCCCTTTCCCCCCTATCCTCGGCCGTGCTCCTCGACGTCAACTTCGGCGCGCGCCAGGCGCTCAATGCCCTGTCCTTCCCCAAGTCCGTCGGCCTGATCGTCCGCTCCGAGGCTTCCAAGGACGCGGGCATCCCGTCTGAATATGAGCCCGGCTGGTCGGTGGAGAAGATCAAGAAGATGGGGGCCGCCGCTGTTAAGCTCCTCGTCTACCTCGACATCGAGGACAAAGAGAACGTGAAGGCTCAGATCGCCTTCGTCGAGAAAGTCTCCAAGGCCTGCGCCGAACAGGACATCCTGCTCATGACCGAGGAGCTGTCCTTCCCGCGCAAGGGCGAGGACAAGACCACCCCCGCCTATAAGGCGCGCAAGGTCAAGAACATCCTCGAGGCCACCAAGCTCATCGGCCCCGCCACCGACATTCTCAAGCTCGAGTTCCCGGCGAACATGAAGGACGACAGCGACGCCCAGATCGTCGACAACCTGGGCAAGCTCAATGAGGCGGCCATCCGCCCGTGGGTGCTGCTATCGGCCGGCGAAAAGTTCGACATCTTCGCCAAGCAGGTCGAGCTCGCGATGAAGGCCGGCTGCGCTGGCTACATGGCCGGACGCGCCATCTTCAACGAGTACTTCGAGCACAACACCCCCGCCGAGCGCGCTCAGTTCCTCGCCACCACCGGCGTCGAGCGCATGAAGATTCTTAATAAACATATCGACGCGCATGCCCAGCCGTGGATGGCTCGTTACGCGATCACCGAGTCCGATATGGCCGCGGCAGTCTCGCCGACCTGGTACCTGGGTAAAGGCGAAACTGCTGGCAAGGGCGGCGCGACCGAGGGCGCCTACTAATATGCCCGCCAAGCGCATCGCGATCCTGACCGGGGGCGGCGACTGCCCCGGACTTAATCCCGCGATACGCGGTGTGGTGCTCAAGGCCGCCAAGCTCGGCTACGAGTGCGTGGGGATTCAAGAAGGCTGGAAAGGCATGATCGGGGCCGTCGCCAAGCCCATCGGCCCCGACGACGTGCGCGAGGTGGTGGGCAAGGGCGGCACGATGCTCGGCACCTCGCGCACAAACCCTTATAAAAAAGAGGGCGGGGTCGCGGCGGTCCTCGAGACGTTTAAGAAATTAAATCTGCACGCTTTGGTCGCCATGGGCGGCGAGGACACCTTGGGGGTGGCCAACAAGCTGTATAAAGAGCACAAGGTCAACGTGGTCGGGGTCCCCAAGACCATGGATAATGACCTCGACGCCACCGACTACACATTCGGCTTCGACACCTCGGCCACCTTGGCGATGGAAGCGGCCGAACGCCTCGTCGACACCGGCCGCAGTCATAGACGAATTATGGTGCTCGAGGTCATGGGCCGACACGCCGGTTGGGTTGCTCTCTTTACGGCTATGGGCGCAGGCGCCGACTACGTCTGCCTCCCCGAGCGGCCCGTCGACGTCAAAGACATGTGCGCCAAGCTCAAGGCCGCCCACGCCAAAAAGAACGTGGCTTTGGTCGTGGCCTCCGAGGCCGTCGATATCCCCGGCGAGAAGAAGGAAGAAGAACTCGACGAGTTCGGTCACATGATCCTCAAGGATCGCGGCGTCGCCGAGCGCCTGACCAAGATCATCGAGACCGAGACCAAGATCGAGACGCGCTCGGCGGTCATCGGACACATGCAGCGCGGCGGGCCCCCCACTTTGTTCGACCGCATCCTCGGCACCCGCGTCGGCGTCAAAGCCGCCGAGCTCGTGCACGAGGGAAAATTCGGCAACATGGTCGCCCTCAAGGGCGACGCCGTAATCCCGGTCAGCCTGGAAGCCGCGACCGCCAAACTCAAAACCGTGAGCCCCGCGTGGCTGAAGCTGTCGGACGACCTCATTTAAGGGGGACAACGATGGAAGACGAGACGCAGCGGTTCCAGCGCAAGACGGTCCTCGTCAAGCGCTCGCTCCAACTCAAGTACATCGGCATGGTGTTCTTAAGCGTGCTCGTGGCTTCTCTGATCGTGGGCGGCGACGTGTACTACTCCATGACCCGCGTGATGCTCACCGAGTGCCCCTCGGTCACCGACCGCATCGTGCAATTCAACACCGTGCTGCTTGTGAAAATCGCTCTGTATCTCGGTTTAATGCTGATGATCTCTCTGTACGTCTCGCACCGCTTCGCGGGACCGATCTATCGCTTCGAGAAAAGCTGCCAGTCCTTGTCTTTGGGCGACCTCACCCACCGCGTGAGCCTGCGCACGGGCGACGAGCTCATGGAGCTGCAGGAAGAGTTCAACGGCATGGCCGCGGCCCTTCAAGCCCTGGTGCAGAAGGACAGGAACCTCGCCACGCGCGTCTCCGAGCGCATCGACGAGATATCTAAAAGGCTTCCGGAGAACGCCGACAGCGCCCGCGAAAGCCTCAAGTCTTTGAAAGTCGAGCTCGACCACCTCACCAAGTCGTTTAAAGTCTGACCGCCTGACCGTCCGAACATGAACCGCCTCCTACGCGCCGCGCTGTCTCTGGCCCTTGCCGGGACGCCGTGTTTCGCCCGGGCGGCCGACGGCGCTGCGACGACGGACAGGGTCTACACCCTCGAAGAGTGCCTGCGGCTCATCCGCAACGATCCCAAGCTGCAGTCCGCCGAGCAGGACGTCATCATCGCCGAATCCCGCGTCACCGAGGCGCGCCTGCGCTTCCTCCCGGAGGTCGGGCTGCAGGCCAGCGCCACCAAGTTCGATTCGCGCTACCCCTTCGCGCTGTCGCCGGAGTTCCGAAACCTGCTCCTCTTTCCCGGAACGCCGGAGAACATCTATTCCGCGCGCGGCTACTTCAACATCCCGCTCTACGAGGGTCAGCGCACGCTCAACACCCTGCGTTTAGCCCAAGCCTCGCACAAGCAGGCGCTCTCCAACCGCGACTCGGTCAAGATAGACCTCATCCTTCAAACCAAGGAGGCTTTCTACAAGCTGCTCCTGGCCCAGGAGCGTGACGAGGCGCTGAGCCAGAACCTGGCCGCCGTCGAACGCGCCGCCGACGACGGGGGGCTGGGCCCGTGGGAAAAAGTCGAGATCGAGGCCGCACTCGGCTCCGCGCGAACGCGCGCGGCCGACGCGCATTACGCTCTCGACGCGGCGCGCCTGCACTTTCTCAACACCCTCAGCCTCGAGCTCGACACTCAGTTCCGCGTCGACGGGCGCCTAGAGACCCGCCCGGCCCGGCTGGAAGTCGATCGCGCCGTCACCTGGGCGATGGAGCTTCGCCCTGAACTGCAGTCACAGACGTACCGCGCGCAGATGGACTCCATCGGCGTCAACCTCGCCATCAGCCGGCGCAACCCGACGGTGGTTCTGGCCGGCGACTACGAGCTCACCGCCCAGCGCTTCCCCCTCAAGAACAACAACTGGGACGTGACCATCGGAATCAAGATCCCCTTCGCCTTCGATTTTTGGAGCCAGATCAAACAAAAACGCGCTGAGCAGCGGCAAGGCCAACTCGCCCGCGCCGAGCTCCAGGACCGCGTGCGCCTGGAAGTCCGCCAAGGGGCGGAGACCCTGCGCTGGTGGCAAGACGAGTGGCCGCGCCGCGAATCGCAGTATAAGCGCGTGAGATCCCTGTACGAAGCGGCCGTCGGCAAGCCCGGCCCCATCATGTCGCGGGTACGCGCCCGCGAAAGCTTGCTCGAGTTCCAGCTGGCTCATTTTTCCGCCGTCACGGAGCACATCCTGGCCCGCGCGAGATTTGAGCGCGCCGTTGGCCGGGAGCTTCCGCAATGAGGCGCGCGGCCGCGGCTTTGCTCGCGATTGCGCTCCCGGCCTGCGCCGCCGCGTCTCCCGATCTTTCCGCCGAGTCTCTTTTGCGCGACCATCTTTGGCGCGAGGTCCGGCAGGCGCCCGCCGGCAGACGGCCCAAGGTCGGGCTGGTCCTCTCGGCGGGCTCCCTGCGCGGCGCGGCGCATGTGGGCGTGATCACCGCCCTGGAGAACGCAGGGTTTCCCATCGATGTGGTGGCCGGGACGTCCATGGGGTCGGTCATCGGGGTGATGTACGCCGCGGGCATGCCCCTGAAGGAACTATGGGCCCGCGCGCTTGCCTTCAAGATCACGACCGGCAACGACGTGTCCTCGGCGCGCCTGATATCGTTGCTCCTCTTCGACAAGCTTCTGTCCTCGGCTAAAACGGAGGACATGATCCGCGAGGGCTTGGGCGACATCAGCTTCGACCAGACGCTCAAGCCCTTCGCCTGCGTGGCGATGGACGTCTACACCGGAGAGGCCATCATCTTCCGCGACGGCAAGGTGGCCCCCGCGGTGCGCGCGAGCATGAACTTGCCCGGCCTCTTCCGCCCGCTCGAGTACCGGCACCGCTTTCTCGTCGACGGCGGCGTAGTCGACTACATCCCCGTCGACGCCGCGCGCCTGCTGGGAGCGGAATGGACGGTGGCCAGCGTGACCGAGACCGACTCCACCACCTCCCGGCCCAACAGCGTCCTCGAGTCCCTCCTCCAAGTCATCGACATCCGCGGCTCCTACCTGTCGCGCGAGCAGCGCCGGCAGGCCAACTTCGTCATGGAGCCCCCCGTCGGCGATATCGGGATGTTCGAGGACTGGCGCGTGGGCGAGTCCATGGAAAAAGGCCTGATCGCCGCCTCCAAGAGCCTCGATGCCGCCAAGGAAAACCTGATCCTCGCGTCCATTCCCCGGTTGACGCCGGGCTGGATGTCTAAAGAGGGCTCGCAATGAGGCTCGCGCTCGGACTGGCGCTGATGGTCGCCGCGTCCCCGTCCTGGGCCTGGCGCATGTTCGGCGAGCCTTCGGACAAGAAAATCGTCCCGATTCAAATTCTTTCCGACAACAACAAGATCGCCGAGGTCCTGGCCGCGCTCACGCCGGACTTCATGCAAACCCTGCGCGGCACCGACCTGCGCCAAGCCTACATCCTTAAGGGCGACAACCTCGACCGCGTCGGGCGCAGCGATGAGGCGTTGGGCGTCTATCAGCTGGGCGTCAAACTTTTCCCAAAAAACGTCGACCTGCTCACCCGCCAAGCCGGCCTGCTCCACCGCACGGGCCTCGACGAGCAAGCTCAGCCCCTCTTTCTCAAGGCGCTCGAATACGAGCCTCGGCACTTCGGCGCGCATCTGGGTCTGGCCGAGATCAACCACACGTTAGGCTTTCTCGACCGCTCCGCCTCGCACTATGAAGCCGCACTCGAGACGCTGGATGAGCGCGCCTCGGTTTGGCGCGACTATGCCGAGACCTTGCTCGCTCAGCGCGACTGGACGACCGCCGATCTAGCGCTTCGACGCGCGCTGACGCTCGAACCCGCAAATCCCGAAGGCCGCGTCCTGCTCGGCTTCGCTCGCCGCGCGCAAGGCGACCTGCCCGGCGCCCTGATCGCCTTAGACGAAGCTCTCGCCCGCGGCGCCGGAGTGGGCGCTAAGCGCGCCAAAGCCCTGTGGCTTATCGAGCTCGGCCGCCCGTCCGCGGCTTTGACCGTCGCCGACGAGATTCTGCGTGAGTCGCCGGGCGATGCCGCCGCTCTCTGGGCGCGGGCCCGCGCGCATGCAGCCAAAGGCATGACGGCGAAGGCGGTCGCCGACCTAGCCCCTTTGACCGCCGCCCCCCGCTCCGATTTCCCGGCCCGGTCGGCCCGCGCCCTGCGCGACGCCTTGGCCGCGGACACGGCCCGCCGGTGAAGACGAAATTCTGGAAGATGTCGGGGGCAGGCAATGATTTTGTTTTGCTGAACGCTCGGCCAAAAGGCCTCTCCGGGCCGACGCTGGCAAGGGCCCTGTGCGACCGGCGGCGCTCGATTGGAGCCGATGGATTACTAATCTTGACTCGCCGCAAGGGCCGCGTCCATTTGGATTATTGGAACGCAGATGGGTCCTCGGCTTTCTGCGGAAATGGCTCTCGATGCGCGGCGTTGTGGGCCAAAGCCAACGGCTGGATGAAGGGAAAAGATATTATCCTTGAGACGAACCGCGGACATTTACAAGCGCGTTTGACGTCGGAAGGAAGGGCTGAAGTCACGATGCCGGCGCCCAAAGGGCTGCGTCCAGGCTTGAGTCTTAAGGTTGGAAAGCAAAAAATTAAGGTTCACTTCGTCGACACCGGGGTTCCCCACGCCGTTGTTTTTGTCCCAGACATAACGAAAACGGAAGTAAAGGAACTCGGGCGGGCCATACGATTCGACAAAGTATTTGGAAAGCCCGGAGCTAACGTCGACTTTGTGCAGATCCATAAAAAAATTCTATTGCTGAGGACCTATGAGCGGGGCGTCGAGGATGAGACTTTGGCCTGCGGCACGGGCGTGGTCGCTGCGGCGTTCGTGGCACGCGTCCTTGGGCACGGAGGCTCGCCAGTGTCGGTCATGACAAGCAGTGGAGACCACTTGTCGGCTTCCTTCGACTCAAGCACGCGCTTGGAAGGACCTGGCGAGGTCACGTACATCGGGGAGGTCGATCTGTGAAGCTCGAAGGTTCTTACACCGCGCTCGTCACGCCGTTTAACGTAAAGGGACGTCTCGATGAAGAGGCTTACCGCCGAATGATCGCCCTCCAGATCAAAGGCGGCATTCAGGGCCTGGTGCCCTGCGGCTCCACCGGAGAGGCCGCGACGTTGACCCATGAGGAATACCGGCGCGCCATCGAGATCGCCTGCGACCAATCGCGCGGCGAGGTCCCCGTGATCGCCGGCATTGGGACCAACGCCACATGGAAGGCCTTGGAGTCCGCGCGCGAGGCCGAAAGCCTGGGCGCCGACGCCTTGCTCGTGCTGGCCCCCTACTACAACAAACCGACGCAAGAGGGGATTTACCAACACTTCCGCGCGGTCGCGCACGCCTCACGCCTGCCGATTATCGTCTACAACATCCCCGGCCGCACCGGGGTCAACATCGAGCCGCGAACATTGGCTCGCCTGGTGCAAGATTGTCCCACCGTCGTCGCGGTCAAGGAAGCGGCGGGAAGCCTCGACCAAGTCTCGGAGATACTGTCTTTGACGCCGTCCTCTTTTACTGTTCTTTCCGGCGACGACAGTCTTACTTTGCCCATGATGTCGGTCGGAGCCAAGGGTGTCGTCTCCGTGGTCTCCAACATCGCGCCCAAACAGACGCAGGCCCTGTGCGCGGCCGCTCTTAAGGGCGACCACAAAACAGCGAAAGCCTTGCATCTCAAGCTATTCCCGTTGATCAAGGCATTGTTCATTGAAACCAACCCGATCCCCGTCAAAGCGGCGTTGGCAATGATGGACATCTGCCGTCTGGAGCCGCGTCTGCCGCTGACATCCCTGTCACCGCAGCATCACCCTGCGTTAAGAAAGGCGCTCAAGGAGTTCAACCTGATATGACCACAGCACAAGCCGCTTTCCCCGCCGCCTCCGGAAAACCCGCGACGTTCCCTCCGCAGATCAAGTACATCGTGGGCAACGAGGCTTGCGAGCGCTTCAGCTACTACGGCATGCGCGCGATCCTGACCGTGTTCATGGTCTCGCAACTGGCGATGCCCAAGAACGAGGCGACGGCGGTCTACCACTACTTCGTCTCAGCCTGCTATTTCACGCCGCTGTTGGGCGCGTGGATCTCCGACCGATTCTGGGGCAAGTATAAGACGATCATGACGCTGTCGATCGTGTATTGCTTCGGCCACTTGGTGCTCTCCTTGTTCGAGACCAAGACGGGCGTCTATTGCGGTCTGGGCCTGATCGCGCTGGGTGCGGGCGGCATCAAGCCCTGCGTGTCCGCGCACGTCGGCGACCAGTTCACCGAGAAGAATAAAGAGCTCGTTCCGAAAATCTTCGACGTGTTCTACTTCGCGATCAATTTCGGCTCGTTTTTCTCGACACTGCTGACGCCGTGGGTCCTCTCCCGATACGGCGCCTCGTGGGCGTTCGGCATCCCGGGCATTCTGATGGCGCTGGCGACGTTCGTGTTCTGGATGGGGCGCAAGCAGTTCGTCAACGTCCCCCCTACGGGCAAGACCGGCAAGTCCGGCTTCCTGCCGATCTTGATCGAGGCGCTGACCAACAAGCGCAAGCCGGGCGGCGACTTCTTCTCGGCCGCGGAGGGCAAATACAAGGCCGATGAGGTCGAGGGCGCGCGCGCGGCGATGGGGATTTTTAAGGTGTTCGCGTCGGTGTCTTTGTTCTGGGCGCTGTTCGATCAGCACGGTTCCTCGTGGGTGCTGCAGGCCCAGCAGATGGACTTGAACTTCCTGGGGATCAAGTTCGAGGCCTCGCAGATCTCGGCGTTAAACCCGATCATGGTCATGGTTCTAATCCCGATCTTCGCGAAGGGGATCTATCCTTTCATCGAGAACTCCTTCAACTATAAGATGACGCCGCTGCGCCGGATGTCGGGCGGAATGCTGATTACGGCGAGTTCGTTTGTGGCCGCGGCCTTGATCCAGACGGCGATCGATCGGGGCGGGATGCCTTCGATCGGCTGGCAGTTCATCCAGTATCTGCTGCTGACGACCGCCGAGATCATGGTCTCGATCACGGGCCTGGAGTTCGCCTACACGCAGGCGCCGCGGCAGATGAAGAGCACGATCATGAGCTTTTTCTTTCTGACCGTGTTCGTGGGCAACATGCTGACGGCGTACGTCGCCGAGATCAACAAGTTTCAGGGGGCTGCGTTCTTCTGGTTCTTCGCGATCTTGATGTTCGGCTTCTCGGGCCTTTTCATCTGGACCGCATCGCGCTACAAGGTGCGCGAGTACCTCGAGGACGGCTCGGCCCCCGTCGGACACTAAACGATGGAGATTCGGACGGCGTCGGGCATAGATGATATTGCTCTTCGCCGTTTTTACGTGGAGATGTTTCCACTGAGAGGAGATTTCCTCTCCGAGCATTGGCGCTGGCTGTATCGGGTCGGGCGGTTTCCCGGCATCGAGCCGTTGGTACTCGTTGATGGCGGCCGGGTCGTCGGCCACGCCGGGGCCATTCCCCTGACCATCTCCCGGTTAGGGGTCAACGCTCCCGCCATCTGGTACGTGGATTTCGTTGTTCGTCCTGAGCTTCAGGGCCAAGGCCATGGTAAGGCGTTATCCGAAGCCTGGATGAAGATGTGCCCCGATCGCGTCACCTTCTGCAACGAACGCTCGATCCGCGTATTCCTCAAGCTCGGCTGGAAGCAGCGCTTTGACGCGCGTGTTTGTTCGCTGCCCATCGAGCTATCCGGTCCGGCCGCCGCGCGCGGAGCGATGTCCGGACATTTAGGGCGTCTATTCAACGGCCCCTGGAAGGCGGCGCTGCATCTTTTGCTCTCAAGCGCCCCCACTCTCAACGTCCGCTCTTTGCCTCAAAATCCCGCCGCTTTGGTCCCGATTCTCTCCGACGCAGCATCTGCCAAACCCCATATCGTGCGCGACGAGGATTGGGCGCGCTGGCGCCTTCTCGATCATCCGCGCAGCGACGAGCATCGTCTGGCGGAACTCAACGGCGTGAACGCGATCCTTCGTCTGTTCACGAGCCTGGGCCGCCGCCGCGCGCATCTGCTCCACGTCGGCCCCGGACCAGCCGTAGCGCGCGCGGCCATGGTCGCGGCCTTCGCGCGCTGGGCTTTGGAGCAAGGCGCCGACGACGCTTGGATGGCGACAAATGACCAGACCCTTCTGACCTCGGCCGCCCGTTATCTTCCTCGCCGGCATTCATTGCGGTTTGCCTGGCATAGCGATGCCGCCGCCGTCGACGCGGCTTTGGCCAAGACTCTCGAGACGCAGGCCCTCGACAGCGACCACGATCTCATGTTCCCATGCTGAAATCCACGATCTTAAAAACAGCGTTCTCCCTCGGCCTTGACATGCCGCTGCGCTGGATACGGCGCCGGAGTGCGGTGGTGCTGATGTACCACGGCTTCACAGATCGCCCCTCGGACGGCGTGGTCAACTATCAGGGCAACCGGCTCCAGGCCTCCACCTTCCGCCGCCAGCTCGCTTTCCTGCGCGAGCAATGCAATATCGTTACGCTTCGCGATGTTGTTAGCTCGCTCACAGGCGGCCCATCCTTGCCCGATTACGCGGTGGCGCTTACCATAGACGACGGCTACGAGTCGGTATACACATTGGGGTTTCCCGCTCTAAGAGACGCCAAAGTTCCGGCAACGTTGTTTGTCGCCACTCAATTCGTCGATGAACGAGTCCCCCTGTGGCCTGACCGACTGGAGTATGCCTTCGCCGGCGCCCCCGGCGGTGCCGCCCCCCGCCGCGAACGCCTGCGCGGTCTCCAGCGTCAGGCCAAGGACATGCTTCCCGCCGAGCGCGAGGCCCTGATCGCTCCCGTGGAGGCCGAACTGGGCCGCAAGCTCGTCCTCGATGCGAGCGCTCCCGAAAATTACCGGCCTGTGACCTGGGCGCAAACACGGGACATGGCCGCCTCCGGTTTATTAGAAATCGGCAGCCATACTCACACACATACGATCATGACCTTGTGCGATGCGGCGGAAGGACACCGCGAGCTGGCGCTATCAAAAAATCTGGTCGAGAAGAATATTGGCCGCCGCTGCGATCTTTTCTGCTATCCCAACGGCGACTACGACGATTTTAGCTCGGATACGACGCGCCTTCTTAAAGATAACGGGTTTCTCTGCGGCCTCAGCACGGTCGCGGGCTTCGTCAAGCCCGGAGACGACCCCTACACCATGCTCCGCTTCGGCACCGACGATCGGGACTCCTTCGAAAGCTTCCAGATGACGTTCAGTTTAGGCCGAAACCTCCTTCAGGGCGTACGCCACCGCGCATCTAAATAGGAATCTGAAAAGTTATCCACAGACTTGGTTCAAACCAAGTTTGTGGATAAGTCCTTTGGCGGCGGCCAGCCAGAGTTACCCCCAAACTCGTCGCGCGACGATCCAGCGTGCGGCGGACAATATATCACGGCGGATGACCGTCGGCTTAGCTTTGTACTCGTGGTCGCGCCCGCCTTTGCCGGTACGCACAAGAATCGATGCACATCCGGCTCGACGAGCACATTCGACATCCGAGGTCTTATCCCCGATCAGGTAGGATGATTTTAGATCGAGTTTAAATCGGCGTTTAGCGGCCAACAGCATCCCGATCCCGGGTTTGCGCCAGGGATGTTTGCTCTCCGGACCGTGCGGCGAGACATAGACGGCATCCCAGCGGGCTCCATCCTTGGCTAGGCGGCCCTTGAGCTCGGCATGGACGGCGCGAACATCCTTCATGGAAAAGTAGCCGCGCGCGACCCCGGACTGATTGGTGATGACCACGATCTTAAACCCCGCCGCACGTAGGATCTTCAGCGCCTGGGCCGCGCCGCGCAGGACGCGCAGGCCGGCGACCGAACTCAGGTAATCCGCGTCGCGGATGAGCACGCCGTCGCGGTCGACGAACACGGCGCGCGCGGGTGCTTTCATGAATGCAGATTTAAGCAGTTTCAATGTAGAATAGCCTTATGCAGGAATTAAAGAGAAAGACGCTGCTCGCGCTGACCTCGGCGGTTTTCGCCGTGGGGACGGCCTTTTCCAAGAAACCGGGGGTAAACGTCATGCAGGCCGAGAAAACCAAGGGGCGCATCTACGAATTTGAGATGAAGAACATCGACGGCAAGCCGCAGAAGCTCTCGAAGTACAAGGGGCACCCCCTGCTGATCGTCAACACCGCTTCGATGTGCGGATTTACGCCGCAATACAAGGATCTCGAGTCTCTATATGGAAAGTATCAGGGCAAGGGGCTTCGGATCGCGGCTTTCCCCGCCAATGAATTCGGCGCGCAGGAGCCCGGCACCGACGCCGAGATCAAGACCTTCTGCCTGACCAAGTACTCTCTCTCCTTCGATCTTTACTCGAAAATTCCGGTCAAGGGCCCCGCGATCCATCCCCTGTATAAATATCTGACCACGGAATCGGGATTCCCCGGCGACATCTCCTGGAACTTCTCCAAGTTCCTGGCCGACAAAGACGGCAAGATCATCGCCCGCTTCGGTCCGGAGGCCAGTCCGACTGGCAAAGAGATCACGGCTGCCGTCGAGAAAGCGCTCTAGGCCTAACCCTTTCGGGGAGCGATCATCCAACCCGTCGGGATGGGCCGGCCCGGGACGATCTTCGGATCGTCGATCTTCACCTGCTTAAGCCGGTTCTCGCCCTGCGCTTTCCGGTAGGTCACCTCGAGATTTTTCTTGGCCATCTCGAAGTTCTGGTCGTAAGACAACGCCTTCCGGTAAGCGACCTCCGCCTCAGAAAGCCGCTCGCCCATAAATAACGCGTTGGCCATGCTCGTGTAGGCCTCGGCCGATTCACGCGGGTTGACGGGACCCACGTGATGATGCGCCCAAACTCCGTTTTCTTCCGTATAGCCCTGGTAAGACAGAATCGTCTTTCGTAAACCCGGCTTATTCAGGAGGGCCGGATCCACCACGCAGCCCGGCGCGTCCATCAGCGCCTGATACGTCTCCACCGCCTTGTCGTACTGCTTGCGGATCATATAGATCTGCGCCGTCCGGTAATAGTTCGCGGGGAACACGGGATCAAGCTGGTGATACAGCTTAAACCGCGTCAGCGCCATGTCGAGGTACTTGTCCGACTCCTCCGGATGCCCGTTGTCCGACGCCCACTGCGCCCGCCGAAGATGAAGATTCCCGATCTGATGATGCATCTGCACATAGTTCGGCGCCAGCTGACGCACCCGATCGTACCAGTATAACGCCCGCTCGTAATCGTCGTGCGGCACGTTGTCCTTGTCGCCCCAGTTCGGCGCGTACGTCTTCGTCATGTTGAACCGATCGTTGAAGACGTTGCCCAAAAAATACTTCGCCATCACGAAATCGGGGTTGAGCTTGTCAACGATGAGATAATTGCCCACCGCCGGCTCCCACTGCCTCTCTTTGGAGAAGTAGATCGCGATGTTGTGATGGATATCCGCTTTAAAATAGCCCCAGAACAGATAGAGGGGAGACAGCATCAAAAGGACCAGCGCCGGCACCACCGGATTGTCGGCCAGGAAGCTGAGCCGAATCATCTTCCAACCCAGCCAGATCATGCAGCCCGCGAAAACCCCCCACGCCAGCCACCACTGCAAAAGCTCCCCTCCGGCGGGGGCCCGAGCCAAAGGCCCCATCAGCGCGCTGAATTCCCCGAACATCCCTCCGAACGGTACCTGCTTGACCTGACCCCAACCCTTGAAGAACGCGTAGTAAAGGACCCCGCCCGCGGCGGCCAAACGCATCGGCCAGATCAGCATCTCGCACAGCGTCTTCCACACCGAGGCTTCCTGCACGGCCCCCGGCACCGGCGCCATCGACGCGGGACGGTCGTGCAGCTCGTAGAGCGCCCGACCGCGGGCCACGTTGACGATAAGCCCCGACAACAGCCCCAGGTAAACGCCCGAGGATACAAAGCGCATGCTCACGTCGAAATTATTATGGCCGAGCATGCCCGCAAAAGACACCAGCACGCCGATCAAGTCGAAAGCACGAGGCGGCGGACGCCCGTCCTTGAGCATGATGCTCGACGTCAAATGCCTCAGAGAGTAGAAGCCCACAATCAACGTGCTGAGGATCAGCCAAAGAAAAATGCCGAAGCCCAATATCCCGTTGTCGAACAACTGCTCGATGTACTCGTTCTCGGAGTGGTCGGTCTCCGTGTTATGCTTGCCCTCGATGTGAAAAATCGGCGGCCGGCGGAAAGCCGGGTAGATCGGAGGGAAGGAGCCGATGCCCGTTCCCGTCCAAGGCTGAGTGCGGATCATCTCCCACGTGGCCTCCCACGTGAACAGACGGAAGTTAATCGACACCACGCGCGAGGACAAGTCCTTGGCCGTGTAGCCGATGAAACCCAGCACCAGGGCCGCCGTCAGGCCGATCACCTGTTTGCGATAGGGCTTGGTCTGCTCCGGGAAAAAGACGAAGGCGATCACGCCCAAAAGAAAACAGACCAGAGCGAAGCCCAGCCAAGCGCCTTTAGTGCCCGTCTTGATCAGATTGACGAGCAAAAGGGCGAGCAGGAGGAGCAGGTGCGTGCGCTTGGTCTTGAACCACTGCATCAGCAGGATCGGGAACATGATGACCAGGAAGTCCCCGTAAAAGTTCGGATTGCCGTACGTCGAGAACACGCGGTCGCCGAACGCTCCGCGCCACACGAACGGATCGATGCCCTTGCCCGCCCCGCGCGGGAAGGCGGCGTAGTCGACAAGCTGCAGGAAGCCGTAGCCGATCGCGATCCACGCCGTCCAAGTCAGGACCTTGATCAGGCGTTGGACGGCGGCTTCGTCGAATTCGTAGATCGTGATCAGCGCCACCGTCATGTAGAACAGATGCCGGATGAAGAAATCCGTGCTCGACATGTGGTACGGCGCCTTCATATAGGAGAAAATTCCCCAACCCAGATACGCCAAGAACGGCGACAGCACCACCAGGTCTTCTCTATTGAAGGCGTGCCGCCCGGCCAAAGCCAGGCGCGCCAGCCACAGCGTCAACAGGCCGACCCCGCCCATCTGCATCATCGAGATCTTCACCTGCGCGGAATCGTACGTGCGCAGGAAGAATAAGGAGGAGATCAGCAGGTAGAGGACCGGCATCCAGGCCACGATGGCGGAATGGGCGTAGGATTCGGCGTCGGCACGGACGTCTTTGCGATAGTCGGCCATCGTTTTTATTCTACCTTTTCAGAAACTCAAGCGCGCCTTTGGCACCACGCTTAAGGACATTCGCGCGATACCACTCCACCGTCCGGCGCAGGCCTTCCCCCAGACTGACCTTGGGCATGAAGCCCAGAATGCTCGCGGCCTTGGTCGTGTCGCTGGCTCGGCGCGGCTGCCCGGAGGGCTTCGACGGATCGAAGATAATCGTGGCCTTCGAGCCGGCCGTCTTAAGAATGGTCTCGGCCAAGACGCGGATCGAAACCTCTTCCGAGGAGCCCAAGTTGACCGGATCGGCCTTGGGATAACTCTCGGCCGTCACCAATAAGCCGCGCACGAAGTCCTCGACATAAAGGAACGCACGCGTCGACTTGCCGTCGCCCCAGACCTTCAGGGGATTTTCCCCGGCGCAGACCCGGCGGATGAGTGCTGCGATCACGTGCGATTTCTCCGGATCGAAATGATCGCGCGGGCCGTAGGCGTTGTAGGGCCGGCAAATGGCGATCTGCATCCCGTACTCCTGGGCATAGGCGGCGCCGACGAACTCGCTCATACGCTTGGCCCAGCCGTAGCCCACGTTAGTCTCCTCGGGGGCGTCCTTGAAACCCTCGGTCTCCGGAGTCGGGATGGTGCAATGCCGGGGATAAACGCAGGCCGAGCTGACCACCAGGTAGCGCCCCACATCCTCAAGGCGCGCGGCCTCGATCATGTTCAAGGGCAGCTGCATGTTCTCGCGGAACATGCTCCCGTGATGGACGCTGTTGTAGCCCACCCCGGCCACCGCCGCCGCGAGATTGAGAACCACGTCCTGGCCGCGGCAGGCCCGCCGGCAGGCGGCTAAATCGCGCAAGTCGGCCTTGATGAGGCGCACGTCCTTGATGACGGCCGACAGATTGTTACGGTGCCGGGGCGTCATGAAATCGGCTACGGTCACCCTCACGCCTTTGCCGGACTTAAGCAGAAGTTCCACGAGATGGCTGCCGATAAAGCCGGCGCCGCCGGTAACCAGGACTTTCTTGCGGTCCCAGAAGCTCACGTGTTGTCCGCGCGTCCGGGAAGATGCGCCATGGCGCCGAGCGCGATGGCAAAAGAAGCGAGCACCGTGCCGGTAATGACGGCCAGCGAACCGACCAATACCCAGGCCCAATGGCGCGTGATGTGTCCGGTGGCCGCGTACTGCACGATCGTGGGCCAGTTGATCCCCGCGCCCGCCAGCCACAGAACGGCGCCCAGAACGCCCGCCGTCTCGCGCACGATCGGGCGGTCAAGCCAGGACAAAGGCCGACCCAAGGCCGCATCCGAAGCGTTCTGCGCGACCAGGCCGAAGGCGGCGAAAGCCGCCGAGCAGACCGACAAGGTTGTGACCGTGAGCAGGCGGTAGATCATCCAGTCTTCCAAGCGCCCCTGCGAGAGGTAATGGCGCACCGGCATCACGCTCAAGGCCAGCGCGCCGACGGCGCACGCGCCGGCCAGCGGACCGAACACGCGCATCGGAAAGTAAGCGAAAACGGTTCCAAGAATGACGCGCAGAAAGCGCATCCCGTCGCCCATCACGCTCAGCTTCGAGCGTCCCGTCCTCTCGGCGTATGGGATCGGCGACTCCACGAAGCGCGCGCCCATGCAGGCCGCGCGCGCGGTCATCGCCGGCGTAAAATGCAGGCCCGTGGGAAGCGGCGCCAGTCGCGGCAGAAGCGCGCGGCGAAACACACGCATGCCGCTGGCCGTGTCGCTGACGCGTACCCCGGTCAAGCCCGCAAGCAATAGAGCGTACAGACGGTTGCCGAAGGCGCGCACCGCGGGCATCTCCGAGCCCGCGTGCATGCGCCCACCCACGGACATGTCGGCGTTCTCGCGACGCAGGTCCAAGATCAATCCCTTGAAGGCCAAAGGGTCGCAGGTGCCGTCGGCATCAAGAAAAGAGAGGAGGTCTCCCGAGGAGGCGCGAAAGCCGGTCATCAGAGCGGCGCCGTAGCCCTTGTTTTTCTCATGGACGACCAATTTTGCGTCGGTCCACTTCGCGGCCTTCTCGCGCGTCTTGTCCCGGGACCCATCGTCGACGACAAGAACTTCCACGCCAGCCAGCCCTGCCTCTTTCATCAGCACGGCGCGCGCGTCGAGGCAACGACGGAGAATATCATCGATGGCCTCTTCTTCGTTGTATGCCGGAATAACGATGGATAGGTACTCGCTCACTTTTCCCCCACGCACAGAAGCGAGAGTCCGGCGGGTGGGCCGACCAGTTTCTCAAGCCGGAACAGCAACGGAGCGAGACGATCAAATAAGCCCATTTGGCCTGTGGGCAAATCCTTGCGGCGCAAGATCGTGCCGTTAATTAACCAACCGGCGATGCCGAACAGATTGAAGCGGCCTTCGTGGATGATGCGGAAGCCCGCTTCTTTCATACGGCCCTTCAGCTCCGGCTTCTCATAACGGCGGAAGTGTCCGTCGTTTGAATCCAACGGATTGAACAACCATTTATGCGCGGGCACCACCAGTATCAAGCGTCCACCGGGCTTGAGCAGGTCCAGGAAGCGGGACAGCGTTCCGCGATCATCCTCGATATGCTCGAGCACGTTCATGCACACTATCGTATCAAAGGACCGTCCGCGCAGGGAATCGGGCAGCCCCGCGCCCATGTCGGCGACGATGGATTCGAGATCTTTCCGGGTCCCGAGGCGGCGGCGGGCCTCCGTCACGAACTCCGGGACGATATCCACGCCGAAGACCCGACCGCGACTTAGAAGTTTTTCCGTGAATATCCCGATGCCCATGCCGACTTCGAGAATGTCTTTGCCCAGAAACGGCTCGACGCGTTTCCAGACTTCCTCGTTGAAGTTTTGCGCCTCGGACAAAGTCTCCAAGCGTATAAGCGTGGTCATTAGCGGGCGCCTCTGAGCTTGGCGAGCATGCGCACGTATGCAGGCGCCAAACGCAACGCCGAGGCCTTGGAGTGACCGTCAAGGCGCATCTCGTAGCGGAACGGAACTTCAACGACGCGGCCGCCGAGAGATAACAGACCGGACAGCAGTTCCTGCTGAACTGTAAAGTTGGGAGCGTCGGAGAGCGCGCAGGCCCTGTGGGCCATTTCAGCTCGGTAAAGCCGGAAACCCCCAGACGAATCTTTTACCGACAGACTTAAAACACACCTCGTGACAACATTCAACAGACGGCTCAATATCTGCCTGGACATCGGCATCGCCGCCGAGCCGCCGGGCACGTAGCGGGAGGCGATGACCAAGTCCGCCTGTTCGCGCTTGTCCCATAATTGCGCCAAAACCTCCGGTGGATGAGACCCGTCCGCGTCGACGACCGCGACCCAAGACGCCCGCGCCGCGCACAGGCCTTCGCGCAGGGCCGCACCGAAACCGCGGCCTTTTTGGGTCAGAACACGGGCGCCTTCGGCCTCGGCCACGGCGACCGTGGCGTCTTTCGATTTCCCGTCGACGACGATGATCTCGCCGCGCAGGCCCATCTTGGCGAAGGTCGCCCGCAGGCGCGGCAGGACTTTCCGTAAGGAGCCCTCTTCGTTGAGAGCCGGGATGACAATGGACAGATGCGGGGTCTCGCTCATGGCATCGAGTACTGGGAATACAGCGCGAGATACAGCGAGGGCGAGGCCACGGCGATCGCCAAAGTCGCGGCGCGAAAGCGCGCCTGCCGCCCCGCCGGCAAGTCGCGCAAGCCTTCCAGCCAAATGCGCGCGGCCTCCGCCGGCCGGGCGCGCAGAGCCTCGAGCAGCAGCCGACGGCGCCAAATCTCGAGGCGGTCGGTGTCGAGCGCTTGCTGCGTGCGCGCCAGTCCGGCCTCCGACAGCCAGCGATCGCGGTACGCGCCGAAATTAGCCCGGTCGATGAAGTCGCGTTCGATCTTGCGCGGGTCCTCATAGCCGCTCGCACACCAGTTGCCGCCATGAACGCGATGAAGGCCATAAACATGCGCGATGTTGGCGACCTCCCCGAAAAAAAGCGACCTCATGGTCAGAAAGTCGTCGAGATAGTAAAACAGATCCTTGGGAATCGGCAGACATTTAGCTAATACATCACGCCGAAACGACAATCCTGACGTGGCGGTCAGCTCCATTCGGCCGCCTAATAAATCCTCGAGGCGATAACGGGCCGGCCAAATAGGGAATTTCCGCGGCAACGGCACGAGAAGCCCGTCGGTGTCGTGAAGAAAGTGCTGCACGCAGCCCACTTTAGGGTCCTCGAAGGCTGAGAGCACGGCCTTGAGCTTGCCGGGCAGGAACACGTCGTCGGAATCGAGCAGGCAGATGATGTCGCCTTTGGCCGCGGCGAAGCCGTTGTTGAAGGCCGTGGCCTGGCCTTGCCGCTCCTGCAGCATGGCCGTAACCCGCGGGGCATAGGAGGCCAGGATATCCCGAGACTCGTCGGTGGAACCGTCGTCGACGACGAGGATCTCGACCTGAGACTTGTCCATTCCCTGTTCGATGATCGAGTCCAGCGCCTGGGGCAGGAAGCGCCCGTAATTATGATTGTCGATGACGACAGACACTTTCGGTGCCATGCCTAGTGTGCTCGGAAGTAGGCGCGGAACTGTTCGACGATGTAAGCGACGTCGTCGTTGGTCATGTATTGGTGGCAGCCGATGTAGAAGCTGGAGCGGTTGAGTTCGCGGGCGACGGGAAACTTCGACTCCAAGTCCCCGAACAAGCGCTGATACACCGGCTGATTGATCAGCGGCAGCATGTCGCGCGTCTCGATGCCGCGGTCTTCGAGGAAATTAACGAGGTCGGTTTTGTCCTGGCCGCGCAGGACCAGGCCATACAGCATGAAGGAGTGGTCGCGGTCGGAGGGCGAGTACGGCAGTTGAAGGCGGCCCTCGAACTCTTTGAGGCCCGAAGACAGCCGCTTCGCCAAGGCGGCACGCGTGACGACGATCCCCTCTTTTTCCTCGAGCTGAGCAAGCCCCAACGCCGCCTCGAACTCGGTGGCGCGGTAGCTGTGGCCGACGGAGACGAACTTGAAGCGCTTGGCCACGATCTCGTGCAGCTCGGCGCCCTTGGCCTCGGCGTCGTCGTCGATGGACAAATAAATGGAGTCGCGGCCGTGGTTCATCAGGCTGCGCAGACGCACGTGAAGGTCGGGCTCATTGGTCGTGGCCAGGCCGCCGACGCCGGTGACGATATAATGCGCCACGTAAGTCGAAAAGCAGCCGATATCGCCCAAGGAGCCGACCTTGCGGCCCTTATAGCGGGCGAACATCGTCTCTGCGGAATCTTCAATTATTTTAATGCCTTTTTTGACGGCGATCTCGCGAATGGGGTCCATGTCCGCGGGCAGACCCAGCAGGTGAACGGGGATGACCGCGCGGGTCTTGGGACCGATGGCCGCGGCAAACTTGGCCGGGTCGAGGGTATAGGTGCGCGGATCGACGTCGGCGAACACCGGCGTCATGCGGTTGTGCAGAACAATGTTGGAAGTGGCGATAAACGTCACCGCCGGAACGATCACCTCGTCGCCGTCGGCCCAGCCCTGCTGTTCCTTAAGAGCCTGAAGCGCGATCTGAAGCGCGCTGGTGCCGGAGTTGCAGAACACCGCATGCTTGCAGTCGTGCTCTTTGGCGAACCCCTGCTCGAAGCGGCGGTGAAAGGACCCGTAAGACAGGCGGTTTGAGTCGAGAACCTCGTTGACGTAGCGTCGGGCGCGCGGGCTGATCGCAAAACCCCCGACGCCGATTTCCCGCTTGACCATTGCGCTGATTGTAGCGAAATTGGGTCGCGGGGGCATAGGCCGACAAGTATAATGGGACGGATGAACAAGGCCCTGCGATTTGCCCGCAACACCGGGATCAATATCATCGGCCAGTTCGCCATCGCCGCGATCAGCTTCCTCACCACGCCGTACTTGATCCACCGCATGGGCGTCGAGACGTACGGTCTGTACATTCTCCTTTACGCGCTCTCCGGCTATTTGGCGCTTCTCGTTTGCGGCGCGGGACCGGCCGCGAGCAAATACACGGCGCAATTCATGGGCGCGCACAACCGTTCCGGCCTCGATGATATCCTGCGCTACGCCGGCTGGACCTACTTGCTCGGATCCATATTCGGCGCCGGAGTCGTCTTCGTCTGGGCGCGCTTCTGGGCCTTCCGCCTGTTCCACGTCCCCCCCCACTTGATGGACACGGCGGTGTGGGTGCTTTCCGCCGCGGCGCTGGGATCGGTGTTCGCCGCGTTGATCCAGTTCTCGTACGCGGTCTTGCTGGGTCTTCAGCGTTTCGACCTGCAGATCGCGATCCCGATCCTTCAAGGCGGCCTTATGCCGCTGGGCGCCGCGGCGCTTCTGGCCGCGGGTTTCGGCCTCAAAGAAGTTGTCTCGTGGTATGTCGTCCTCTACGCCTGCATCTGCCTGCTCTTCTGCGCGATAACGTGGCGGCTGCTTCGGCAGGCGCTTCATTTAAAAAAAGGTGAAGGCCTTTCGTTTAAAAACTACGCCGTCTTCGGCTTTCATTCATGGCTGGTGACCGCCTCCAAAACCATGAACTCGCAGCTCGACAAGCTTTTTATCGTCCGGACCGTCTCGCTGACGGATTTGACGTTCTACTCCGTGCCCTCGGGGCTGCTGCAAAGGCTGGAACTGCTTCCCGCCACGATCGCGACCGTCCTCCTGCCCATGATGAGCGAGATCCATGGCCCCGAAACCCAACAGCGTCTGACCCGGATGTACCTGAAGTCGACCCGCTTTCTGCTCTGGATCGTGCTGCCCATCCTGGTCCTGCTCTTCGCCTTCATGCCCCAATTTTTGTCCCTGTGGCTGGGACCGACCTTCGCCAAAGGCAGCGTCTGGCCAGCGCGCTATCTCGTCCTGGCGCAGGCCTTCGCGGCGGTCAATTTCATCCCCAACAGCATCTCGACTAGCCGCGACCACCCGCATTACTTTTCCGGCACGACTTGGTTCCAGGCCGTCCTCAACCTCATCGCCTGGTGGCAGCTCGTCCCCCGCTATCAAATCCTGGGGGCGGCCTTGGGGGCCTTTCTCAGCCAAATCGTCGTGACCGCGTTGAATCTTTTCATCGTACACCGTAAATTCTTGTCTTTGACCTGGAAACACTATTGGGCCGAGGTCCTGTACCGGCCGCTTTTCGGCGCGGCGCTATTGATGGCGGCGGTATTCCCCCTGCATCATCTCGCGCAGACATGGGCGATCTTGTTTCTGCTGGGGGCCGGCGGCGGACTCGTCTACGCCGCCGCGATGTGGGCGGCGATGCACCCCGAAGACCACGAGTTCGTCCGCACGCTCCGCGTCCGCATCTTGGGATCGTAAGCGAATGGAAAAGCACTCCTGCGACTATCTCATCATCGGCGCCGGCGTCACCGGCACCGCTCTAGCCGGGACTTTGGCCCGCCGCGAGCCGAAAGTCGTCGTGCACGTGCTGGAAAAGGAAAACGACGTCGCCCTTCACACCAGCGGCAAGAACAGCGGCGTCGTCCATGCCGGCTTCAATCAAAAACCGGGGACGTTGAAGGCCCGCTTGTGCGTCGAAGGCAACCGACGACTCAAGGAGTTTTGCCGGGAAAGGAAAGTGCCGCTCCTGGACTGCGGCATCATGCTCATGGCCCGAAACGAAGGCGCCATCCCTGTTCTCGAAGAGCTTCGCAAGCGAGGGCAGACAAACGGCGTCGAGGGCATTCGTCTCCTTGATTCTGCTGCCATCGTGGAGCTGGAGCCTCACGCGCTGGGTGTCGCCGGGTTGTATGTTCCTTCGGGCGCCACCGTCGACAGCGGCGCATTTGTCCGCACGCTCGCCCAGGAGGCCCGAGAATTGGGCGTCCTCTTCCATTTCAACCAAACCGGTTGTATCGTAGAGGAAACCTCCACGGGCTTCACGGCACGCACGCCGCAGATATCCATTCGTTGCCGCAAGCTGATCAATTGCGCGGGCTTGTATGCCGATCATATCGCGCACTCCCTCGGCGCCGGGCTCGATTACACCATCATCCCGTTCCGCGGGGAGTTTTACTATTTAAACCCGGCGAAGGCGGGCATCATGCGTTCGATCGTCTACGATACGCCGGACCTTCAATACCCGTTCTTGGGAATTCATTGGACCCGTTCCCCCGGCGGCGCGGTGAAGGTCGGTCCCAACGCGATCCTGGCACTAGGGCGAGAAGCCTACACTTGGGGCCAGTCCAACGCCAAGGAAAGCATGGACATGGTCTGCGACCCGCGCTTCTGGAAAATGGCGGCCAGTTCGGAATTCATGCGCATGCTCGCGCGCAACGCGCGCACGTCTTTGAGCAAGTCGGCCTTTCTCGAGCAGGCGGTCGCCTTGATCCAAGGAGCCTCTCTCGAAGATTTCAACGCAGGCGGCTCCGGCATACGCGCCCAGATCGTCGACCGGGAGGGGCGTCTCCACGACGACATCCTGCTCGAGGCCAAGGGAAATGCTCTGCACGTGCTCAACGCAGTCTCCCCGGGCCTTACCTGCTCGCTTCCCTTCGCCGAGCATTTGGCCGATCGACTGCTTTAATCGCGCCTGGTCGGGAGCAAGACCCGGCGCAGCTTTCTCAACACCCCGGAATCGGAATAGGCCCTGTGTAGGGATAAATAACAGACGGGAGAAGCCAGGGCCAGCAGAAGAGAACCGGCCCTGAATAAAGTGTAAAGCCGAAACCCCGAACTGCGTATCGACTCGATCCATGTTTTAAATGCCGCGTAAAACCGACGATGGTATCGATGAACGAACAGTTCCATCTGCAGCTCATCCATCCGGATTCGAAGAACGAAGTTGGGGTCCATGGCCCGCCCTTGGCTCTTGAAAAATCTCCATTGGTGATCCCAAAACGTCCGGTGATACTTCAGCGCCTGCTCGAGCTTGGCGGTCTCGTTGAACAAAGTCTCGCCGAAGAGGTTGGCGCCGTGGATCCGGCGGTGGCCGAGTATCTCCGGGACATTGGCCAACGGCGCCAAAGTCGCGGCCATCAGGCGCAGGATGATATCCGCTCCGTACAGCAGGTCCTCGGGGAGCGGAAGAAAAGGCCTCAGCCTGTCGGCGTGAAAGACGACTGCGCTCGTGCCGGCGGTGGGGATGCGGCCCTCGGTGATGTCCTCGAGCGAGAAACGGAGCGGATGATCGGGATACTCGTAACCGGGAAGGGGCTTGCCCCCGCCGTCTTCCTGCAGCATCCAGTGCGAGACCAGGGTCGCGGCGGGATCGGCCGCCAGCGCGGCCAGGCATTTTTTGAGCTTGTCCTTGTTCCAATAATCGTCCGATTCAAGAAGTGCTATGTATTCGCCCGTGGCTTCCTTGAAGCCGGCGTTGAAGGCGCTGACCTGACCGCCGTTGATCTTGGGCAGCCACCGGACGCGCGGAATATAAGGGCGTATCCTGTCGTAGGAGTCGTCGGTGGAGCCGTCGTCGACGACGATGACCTCGAACTTGTCGGCCGGCAGGTCCTGGCTCAAGACGCTTTCCACGGCACCGGCCAAGTAGCGGCCGTAGTTGTAGTTGATGATGACGACGCTGACCAGCGGCTTCATCGCGACGCGGATCGAAAGAACTGATCGTAGACGGCGCGCGCCATGAACTCATGCCCCGCCGGGGTGAAGTGGCCGGTCCCTTCCTCGAAGAACAGCTTCTGTATCTCCCGGGCCGACATCTTCTTCTCGCGCATGTAGCGCGCCGTTTCCAAAACCGGGACGCCGTTGGCCTTGCCGAAGGCGGCCACCGCTTTTTCGGGGGCCATGAAGTCGTAACGGCCGAATTGAAGGCTCCATTCGCGGGCGTCGGAGGGACCGTAAGTCTCGTAGAACTTCGCGGGAAACAGCGGCACGACGACCAGGCGCAGATTCATCTTCTCTTTGCGGGCGAACTCGACGCACATCTTGAGCACGCCGAGGCCGATGCGGACGCTTTTTTGGACCGGAGGCGACATGGGCGTCTCGAAGAGTTCCTTCTGGCCGCCCAGCGGCACGACGATGTCCGCTCCCGCGTACTTTTGAGCGTTGAAGGCGCTGACGCGCTGCCGCCAGCGGTCCAGCGGGATCTTGATGGCCTTCTCGAGAAAGATATGGGTGCGGATCGTGCGCGCCAAGTTAAGGAAGAGACCTTTGTGATTGAGTTTTAATTCCTGCGTAAACCGGTAGCGAGCCGGCTCGCTGCGGGGATCGAAGACGATCGAGCCGTCGGGCTGCTCATTGTAGTAGATGTACAAGTTCGGCCCCCACCAGGCGGGCTGAAGATCAAGAGAGCTGTTCATGAAGTCGTTGACGACGGTAACGAAGATGACGGCGTCGTCGGCTTTGAGGGTATGCCGGGCATAGCGGAGCATCTCCAGATAATAAGACGGGCCGGTGCCGCTCACTCCGATGGGAAAGACTTCCGTCGTTCTTCCGGCGCCGCTCTCATTGAGAAGGCGCTCCAGAGGACCGTCCATGTTTTGGTCCGGATTCGTGTAGGGCGAATGGATGAAGCTGTCCCCGATCAACGCCACCCGGCGGGACCCCTCCTTCAAAGCGAAAGGCCTCGCGTACCATCCGTAGCTGTTGCTCATCGAGTTGCCGGTCGCCGTGTAGACGCGGCTGTACGGTCCATAGTCGGCGGTGGTGATGCCGGGCAGGCGGCCGAAGAAGGCGAGAACCTGCAGAAACAGCTCGAGGACGAACAGGAGATAAAAGCCGTAGAGCAGCGCCCGGTGAAGAAGAGGCGGCCCGTAAACAAGAGCGGCGACCAGGAAAACACATCCCGCGCCCAAGGCGCGAATCAAGTTGGGACGGGTCTGCATCAGCCCCGTGTACTGATAATAGTACGCCAGCAGGGCCGAGAACAGAATGATCAGCGCGGTAAGGGCCGCCAAACACCATTGGGCGCGGCTCCAGGAGCGAGCTTTCGAAACCCCCGCGGCTAACATGCCTGAATAGTACTAAAGGCCGCTAGATTCCGACAGGTATCAGCGCCGTCAGCACTTCTGCTGACCGACGGCCACGGGCTGGCGCGTTTGAGCCGGAGCCGCCTTCGATTTTTTGGCGGCGGGGGCGGGATCGGGCTTCCTCATGTAATTCTCTTCGAGGTACTCATACTCGCCCCAAGGACTGGTGCCGAAATTATACAGGCCGACCTTGTCGAGGAATTTCAGCAGGTGGTAATACAACTGCGCGTCGTATTGAAACTTGAAGAAATTCAGCTTGAAGCGGGCCCCGCACCAAAGGTACAGCATGGACTTGGCGGCCATCTTGAAGATGTTGCGGTCGTAAAAGATCGCTCCGACTTGGTAGTAGTAGAAATAGAAGCAGTTGTAGTTCCTGATATATTGGCGCGCTTCATCGCTAAGCCAGGGATTTTTGAATTCGGTAAGGGAATGTCGTGCCCAGCCTTCCAGCGTCTTGGGAGGGTTGAAGCCGCTGTCGATGGCCTTTTGATACAGGGGAGTTCCCGGATACGGGGTGTAGTAGAAGACCATGCCCCGGGTCTTGGTGAACTCGTTTTTGCAGCGCGTGATCATGCCCGTGGTATCGAGATAGTCCTTGCCGTCTCCGACGGGGAAACCCGCCATCGTCGACAGCACCGGAGTGATGTCGTACTTCTTGAGTTCTTTGACGAAGGTGTAGGTGTCCTCGACGGTGGCGTGCTTCCAAATGATGTTCTGGAGAATCTCGTCGTTGCCGGTCTCGGCGCCGATGAGCAGTTGCCGGCAGCCGCTGTCGCGAAGCAGCTGCAGCAGATTGGGATCGCGCTGAATGAGACGTAGGAACGACGACGAGTGCGCGTTGGCGGCCCATGTGATATTGAGCTTTTCGTCGATCAGGGCGCGCATGAAATTCTGCGAGAACGTCAGATTGACGAAGAAGTTGTCGTCGTCGAAACTGACGCTGTCGATGTTGTACTTATTCTTCAGGTATTTTATTTCGCGGATGATGTGGCCGATGTCCTTGGCGAACCATCGGCGCTTGTAGATCATGTAGATCGAGCAAAAGCCGCACTCATAGGGGCAGCCGTGCGTGGCGAAAAGACCGATGGCCTTATCGGCATAGTCGGTCTTATAAAAGTACTTGCTGGCGTCGATCAGGTCGTAATTGACTTCCGGGAAGTCGGAGGAGTTGGCGATCTTGCGCGGCGGACGAATGACCACCTCTCCGCCTTCCTTGCGGTACGCCAAGCCTTCGATCTTGTCGATGTCGAAATTGCCCTCGAAGTGCTGGAGCAGCTCTTTAAACGGAGCCTCCCCCTGGCCGAGCACGGCGTAATCGATGACCGGATCTTCCATGGTCTGCTTGGGATCGAGGGAAGGATGCCAGCCGCCCCAAACGATGGGGACCGTCTTATTGTGCTGCCGGATTTTCCGGCAGATCTTCAAGGCGGACTCGATTTGATAGCCGGTTAAAACGGTGAGTCCGACGCACAGCGCCTCGTCGACGCTTTTGATGTAGGTATCCCAATTAAATTCCGGATCGCGCTGATCGAAAATCTTAACGTCGTATTCCTGTATATTCCTCGCCAAATACAGCAAGGAATGGGGAAACCGCCCCTGCATGAAATTGGTGTCGATGCTGTCTTCACGTAAAATAGGGAATGTTAATACGACCTTTTTTCGCATGGAGCCAGTGTAGGCTGATTCCAATGCAAAGTCAAGGCCGTTTTAGTCGCGAAACGACGGGCTGGAAAAAAATCGCATTATCCATTACACTTATTCGGCATGCTCGAGTACGCGTTCCTGACCTTCGGTTCTTTATTCGCGATCGTCGATCCGTTCGCGGCCATCCCCACTTTTTTGGCGATGACCGCGCGCGACAGCGCCGAGCAGCGGCGGCGCATGGCGCGCACCGCGTGCATCACTTGCGCGGGGGTAATGGCCTCCTTCGCCCTGCTGGGACCCGCGATTTTCCGGCTGTTCGGGATCACGCTGCCCGCCTTCCAGATCGCGGGCGGGCTGGTGCTTCTGCTCTCCTCGCTGGACATGATCCGCGCCAAAAAATCCCCTCTGCGTGAGACGCCGGAGGAAGTCGAGGAGGGGATGAACAAGGACGACATCGCGATTACGCCTTTGGCGGTGCCTCTCTTGGCCGGGCCTGGAGCCATCACCACCTCGATCGTCTTGGCCGGACGAGCGGCGACTTTCCCTCAACGGGTGATCTTCTACGTCCTCATCGCCCTCGTCGCGCTGCTCAGCTATTGGGTGCTGACCATCGCCGCCGACAGCGCCAAGAAGCTCTCGCACACCCTGCTCAACATCATCACCAGGCTGATGGGCCTGCTTCTGGCGGCCATCGGCGTGCAGTTGATCCTGTCTGCGCTCAAACTAGGCTGACAACTATCTAAGGATAGTTAGCGCGTCGCCGCTGGGACGGCAAGCGCCTCGTCGGCATGGCGATGGAAAAGCTCCAGCATCAGCAGGGCCCACAGGCGATAGCCGTGGTCGCGGTTGCCGGATTGGTGCTCGGCCCATAGTCCGCGCAAGGCCTCCTCTCGAAAGTACCCGCGATCTAAGGCTTTGCGCGAGAGCACGTGCTCCTCCCAAAATCCCTTCAGGGCGCCGCGAAACCACGCGCCCAGCGGGATGCCGAATCCCATCTTGGGACGGTTGAGAATGGTCTCGGGCAGGAGGTCTTTGAAGGCCTCTTTCATGATGTGCTTATGACCTCGCAGCCCCTTAAGCTTCCAATCTCCGGGCATGCGGAAAGCGGTCTCGACGAAGACATGGTCAAGCAAAGGCGAACGCCCCTCTAAAGAACAAGCCATGGAGGCGATGTCGACCTTGGTCATGAGACATTCCGGCAAATAGGTTTTAAAGTCGACGTAGAGCATGCGATTGACGAAGTCTTGCCCCTCGCAAGCGCCGAACGCATCGCTCATGTAGCGCACCGCTTCGCCGGCCGAGGCGCCCAGGCGTTTTTTGAAGCCGTCGGCGTATAAGGACGGTTTGTCGTCTTCAGCGAAGAAACCGACCATCTTAAGATGGCGTCCGGGCAGGTCGTTGAACAAAGTAGAGCGCAGGAAACGTTTCGCCCTCCAAACGTTCCCGAGGGGAGCGTCGTATTCGGGAAGCATCTCCGCGCCGGCACGCAGCGCTTTCAGCAAAGGATTCGGAAGCACGTCGGTAAGGCGCGACGCTTTCATCGCGAAGTAGCGGATGTAGCCCGCGAAGTTCTCGTCGCCGCCGTCGCCGTTTAGCGCCACGGTCACGAATTTGCGAGTCTCGCGTGAGACGTAGTACGTGGGCAGGGCCGAGGCGTCGGCGTAGGGCTCGCCGTAATGCCAGGCGAGCTTGGGCAGGATATCGGCCATCGCGGGCTTGACGATGAACTCCGTGTGGTCGGTCTTGTACCTGTCGGCCACCATCTTCGCGTAATGCGTTTCCGAAAAGCGCTCCTCGTCGAAGCCGATGGAGAACGTTTTCACGGGCTTGGAAGACAGCCCGCTCATCAAGGCCACGATGATCGAGGAATCCACCCCGCCCGACAGGAAAGCGCCCAGCGGCACGTCGGAGATCATGCGCAGGCGCACCGACTCCGTCAATGTCTCGCGCAGAAGCCGTTTGGCCTCCTCGACATCGGTCGTGATCGGCGGCTTGCCCAAGGGCAGGTCCCAGTAGCGCTCGATCGTGGTTTTGCCGTTCTCCCACGTCAGAGTGTGGCCCGGCGGCAGCTTCTTGGCCGAGCAGTAGATCGTGCGTGGCGACGGCACGTACTGCAGCGACAGGTACATGTCCACGGCGACCGGGTCGATCTCGCGAGAAAGAGTCGGATCGAGCGCGAACAGACAGCGCAATTCAGAACCAAAAAGAAGCGTCCCATCCGGCCGCGTCGCATAAAGCAGGGGTTTCTTTCCGATGCGGTCGCGCGCGATGAACAGGCGGCGCTTGGCTTTATCCCACACCGCGAACGCGAACATCCCGCGCAGCTTATCCACGCAGCGGGGCCCCGATTCCTGGTACAGAGCGAGGATCACCTCGGTGTCGGACTGGGTTTTAAAGTGATGCCCGCGGCTCTCAAGCTCCGCTCTCAGCTCTTTATAGTTGTAAATCTCGCCGTTGAGTATCACCCATAGCGAGTCGTCGGCATAGGAGATGGGCTGATGACCGGTATTGAGGTCGATGATCGCCAGACGGCGCATCGCCAAACCCGCGGGCCCGTCGAGCAAAAACCCCTCGTCATCCGGGCCGCGATGGGCGATTTGGTCGTTGGCGCGCTTGAGAACGCCTTTTTCAGGCGTCCGACCGTCGCCGTAAACCACGCCGCAGATTCCGCACATAGGGCTTCAGATCGCCTCTAAACTGTACAGCTCTTCGCAATGCCGCGCAACCCGCGCCAACGAGTAAGTCGTCTCGCATTCGTTTCGGGCCTGCGCTCCCAAACTTTCGCCCAGCTCGGGATCGTCGAGCACGCGCTGCACGCAGGACATTGCTTCCGCCGCGTCGTCGCGCGAAAACAGCAGGCCCGTGCGGCCGTTTTCGATGGTCTCGGCGTTTCCGCCCACGGCGCTGGCGATCACGGGCAGGCCCGAGGACATCGCTTCCAATAGGGAGTTCGACAGCCCTTCCGAGATCGACGGGAGAACGAACGCATCCGCCGCGGCATAAAGATCGGCGATCTCGTTGGCGGCGGGCAAAATCCGGATGCGTCCGTTGGAGGAGGTCGCCTCGCCCTGCAGCAAGAACCTCTCCGGACCTTCGCCTACCAAAATCAGCGTCGCGTCGCGTCCCGCCGCGGCCTCCTCCCAAAGCTTGATGAACCAGGACAGCCGCTTCTCCCAGGATAGCCGCCCCGTATAAAGGAAGATCTTGCCGGCCGGCCAACCCAGCCGCGCGCGCAAGGCCAACTTCTCCTCGGCGGAAACCGGCTTGAAGCGCTCCACGTCCACCCCGTTGGGAACCACCTCGATGTCCGCAGCCCCCAGATACTCGAGCGCCTCGTTGGCCAAGTCCGGCACCACCGCCAGAAAGCGCGGCTTCAGAAGCGACAAAATCCTCAGCTTCAAGCGCCCAAACACCGTTTGGGCCGACGTCGCCAGCTCCCCGATGCCGCGCCCTCCCCCGAGCTTGACGAGGACCGGCTTGCCCAGGAAGCGCCCGGCCAAGGCCGCGGCCAAAGCCGGCGAGCCCGCCAAGTGCGCATGGATCGCGTCGTACTCGCCGGCGTGCTTCAACAGCCACCCCAAGGCCCCTATGAGAAACGACAGCGAGTCGAAAATCCCGGTCCCGTAGACGGGAAGGCGCCGCACCGGCACGCCCGCGACCTCCTCGCGCCCGGGCAGGTCCCCGAGCCGCCGCGTGAGAACGACGACTCCCACGCCGCGCGCGCGCAGAGCGCGGGACAATTCGAGAGCCTGCCGCTCGGCTCCGCCCACGGCGGGCCAGAAGCCGGCGCTGACCATGACGACACGCCGAGATTTCATCATCGGGATTTCTTCCGTCCGATCGCGCCGGGCTTGGGCACAAGGCCGTGCGGAAGCAATTTTTCGACGGAGAATCCTTCTTCTCCGTACCAGCGCGAGAGTTCCTCCTTGGTGTGGTGCCACTGATAAGGAGGCGAGATCCAATCGAAATTCTCGATAAGGCGCACCTGATAATTAGGATGGACCGAATACGTCAGCCACTTGAGGCCCGGTACGGCGCCAAGCCATGTCAGGGGATGGCACAGCGCGTGCACGATCGGAACGGGAAGACGCGTGGTGAAAACCCTCAAGACGTCGCTTAAAATATGCCGGACCAGGACGATCGTCCACACCGCGCGCCGATGCCGAATGATCCACTCCCGACCGGGCCGGATCGGGTTTGTCGCGAACTCCGCGTAGCGGCCGGCCCGCCCGTACAGCCATACCGACAATGAGCCTCGCGGCTTGACCAGCGCGGCCACCGCCGAAAACGCGGCGCGCGTGTCGGAGGTGTGGTGGAGCACCCCCTGGCTGTACGCGATATCAAAAACTGATTTTTTAAAGGGCGGATGAAGCAGATCGCCTTCCACCGGATGGAGCTTCGACTCCGTGCGCGCGCGTTCGGCGACGCGGATGAGGCTTTCCGACATGTCCAAGGCGACGACCTCGGCGCCTAAAGAAAGCGCGACGGCGCTGTAACGGCCCATGCCGCAGCCGGCGTCGAGCACGAGCTTGCCCGAGAGCTCCTGCGGAGACAGCATCGTCTCCTCGAGGAATATCGCCTTGTCCTCCGGAAGCGAGCCGGGATAGCGCAGCCACTCCCAGCCGAACGCCTGCCGGGTCTTCGCCGCGCGCGACTCAAGCGGCTGGGGAGGGCGAAGCCGCGGGATCCCGTCGGTGATCGGATAGATTTGAGCGCAATCCACGCACGACATCGTCCCTTCCTGCGCCTCCGCGCCGTGCCGGGGATAAGACTCGAGCGCGGCGAACTTGAGGTCGCCGCCGCAGACGGGACACGCGAGATAGGTGAGCAAAGAGAGCTTCATTGTCGCTTCCTACGGAGATCGATGCGACCATTTCCTCGCTTATGCTCGGTCATGGGCGCTTGTCGACCTCCGCGCGCAGCTGCGCCAGCGAAACGCCCTCGCGGGATAGAAAGAAAAGCCCCAGGATCGTGACGAAAAGATACATCACCATATGAGTGACGAGCGCGTAGGCGAAAGCCGCGTCCGGACCGGCGCCGAGCTTGACGATAATGGACGCTACCACGGCTTCGAAAGTGCCGATGGCTCCGGGGGCGGCCGGGATCGCGGAACTGGCCCCGGCCCAGGACAGCGTCAGCACCGAGCGCGGAAAATCCATAAGGCGTTCAAGACCGAGCGCATACGCCCCCGCCCAATATAGGGCGGCGTCGACGCTCCACAAAATCAGGCTTAGCACCGCGGCCTGCGCCGCGGCCGCCGGCGAGCGCAGAACCGCGGCGCCGAGCGCGAGCTGCTCCACGAGTCCATGAATCCGCGGCCACCTGCGCAAGGCCCGCTCGATGGCTCCTCCCGGAGCCAGCGACGATTCCGCGACAGCCAGCAGCCCCAGGGCCGAGATCGCCCCCGCCAGGACCAGCATCGAGCCGGTGATGACCTGGCTCGGCACGATGCCGGGTGCTGCGCGCGCGGCGCCGATAAAGATGGTCAACAAGGCCGCGACATCAAGCGCCCTCTCGATGGCCACGCTGGCCAAGGAGGCGAGCATCGGGATGCCCAGCCGCCGCGCGGCCAGCGCCGCGCGGGCGATCTCGCCCAGGCGCAGAAAAAGGACGTTGTTGACCGCCAGGCCGATGGCTTCCAGCTTAACCAGCGTCCACAACGGCGCCGGCTCTTTTCGCGCGCGAGAGAGCAGGACGCGCCAACGCAGCGCCCGGATCAAAAGGTCAAGGCACATGATCGCGATCATCGGAATGATCCAGCCCCAGCGGGCCTCGAGAAGCGCTTGTCCGAGCGCGGCGAACTCGACTTTGCGCAGGGCCATCCATAAAAACAGAAGCGTCACGCCGATAGCCGCGGCGGCCGACACTATTTGCTTGCCTTTCACGCGGACCTCGCGCCGCGCAGGATTTCCAACAGCCACCGCGCCCAGGCCGCCATCGACAGCGCCGCCAGCCAATACCAGTGGGACGGCGTAAACTCGAATCGGATGTCGATGGTTTTTTGCGAGGACGGAAGCGCGAGGGATTGAAACGCGGGGCCCCAGGGCGCCAGTTCGGCCGGACGGCCGTCAAGAAAAGCGCGCCACCCCGGCCAGCGCGACTCGGCGATCGCCACCGACGCGGCCTTCGGCGGGACCGCGCCGGACATGCGCCAACGCTCCGGAGCCTCCACGGTCAACAGCGGGTCCGGGCTCAGGCGCCGGCCCTCGCCGTCGATGAACGCGGCAAGCGGCCAGGCGTCGCTTGCCGTCTCGATGCCGGCCGCGGATAAGCGCGCGGCCACGCCCGCGCGCGCGGCCGCGCTCGAACGCCAGCGCGAGACCAAGACGCGGCTTGAATCCGCGGCGGGAGCGCCCTCGGCCTCGAACGCCCAGCGCGCCACACCTGCCGGGAAAAAAGCGTCGTAGCCGTTTACGTTGCGCATCCTGTATACGATAGTCTTATTTGGGTTGGCCAGGGAGGGGTCGGTCAGTACGCGCTGCGGGCGCCCGGCCAGGCGAGCGGCGACGTCGCCGTTGGAGGCGATGAAAGGTTTAGGGTCTTGGTAGCGTAGAAACGAGGAATCCCATAAGCAGAGTTCGGTCAAAACGACCAGCGGCAGAAGCGCCAGCGATGAGACCCTGCGCAGTCCCGATCCCGCCAGGAGCCATAGGCCCCAAAGAACCAGAAAGGACCATCGCGACGGAGTGCGTAGATACGAAAATCCCGGCAGACCAAGCATGGGCCCAAATGGCCCATGAACTCCAAGCGCTGTTAAAGCACCGAAGACCGCCAGCGTGAGAGCGCCAAATCGCATGCGCCCACGCGTCAACCCGGCGGCGGCCGTCGCCAGAAGCGCGATCCCAAGCCAAACGCCTCCGCTTTCATAGAAGACTGAAACCGGCTGGCTCCAGTCTCCGCGCGGCGGCGTTCCGTGGATGCCGGGCCAAAGCCACATCAGCAGCGCCGATGGGTCGAGAGAATAAGAGGAGATGAATTCCGCGGGCCAACCCGAACGGTTGGAGCCGCGCAGGAACTCGAGAGTGGGAAGCCATTGGACAGCGGCCAGCGCCAGGGCTCCGCCTGCGCCCGCGCCCAGCCGGATCCACAACGCCCAGCGCCCTTTGCTCGCCGACGCCCATAGCGCCATGCCGACGGCGTTGATGATCAAAAACTGCGGATGCCCGGAGAAGAACTGCAGGGCGAAGACCCCGGCCAACAGAAACACCCCTCCTCGCAGCCACGACAGCCACGCCCACGGTGCCCATGACAACGCCGCAAGCAAGGTCGGGATGCCCGCCGTCACGCGGTAGGCGAGGAAAGGAGATAGCGCGTAGGCCGCCGCCAGCGCGGCCGCGCCAGCGCGAGAGACTCGGAAGGAGCGGGCGAGAAGGAATGCGCCGAAAGCCGCCCATAGAAAATGGAGGATTTGGTCCCAAGCCAAGGCCGTCACGACCGGCAGAATCATCCCAAGTATCGCCGGCGGATAAAACAACGCGGCCTGAGGATTGGCCGCGTGCGGAACGCCGAGTAAAACGTACGGGTTCCAAAAAGGAAGATGCCCCGAGATCATGGCCGCCGCCGTATGATGACGCAACGGCCAGTGATAGGTATAAAGGTCCCCATGATTAAAGAAACTCGGAGTCGAGCGCGCCCAGACCGGCGAAAGAAACAGCAGGATAAAAAACGAAAGGGCCCCGACAACAACGATGTCCTTGCGCGTCATGGAATCAAGGCCAAGGCCCGATGATACCAAGAGGCCCCCAGCGCCAGCAACGCGAGCCAGGTCGCCAGCAGGCCCAGCCGCCACGACCCCGGCTCGTAACGCCACAGAAAAGTCCATGGCCCGCTGGGCGTCTCGAATTTCTGAAAAGCCGCCAAAGCCGGCGCCGCGAACACCCTCCGTCGTCCAGCCGGAGTGTCCAAAAACGTTTTCCATCCCGGGAAACACGGTTCGGCGACGTAGGCCCAGCCGGCGCCCTCGCCAGAGATCTCGAATTGATCCTCGCGAGAACGGCGCACGCTCAGCGGCGCGCCGAGCTCGGGCGGCACGGGCGGCCAATCCGCGGGCAGGGCCGCTCCGGCGGCCAAAGACAGATGATAAGCCAGCGACGCCGGGCCTTGCGCCTTTGATATCTCCCACATCACAGCGCCTTCCGAAATAAGACGCGGAGACTCGGCGGACGTCGGGGTCAGAAGTCGCGAGACGCCGATCCAAGGCAGCCAGGATGCCGCCGCATCCACACTCGGCAGCTTAAAGAGTTCGTCCATGACGGAGTAAGACGCTGCCGGCACCAGCGGTTCTCCAAAATTAGCGGCCGCACGCAGCCGGTACGGGGCGTTGGTCAAGCCGTATAGCCTTTGCTTCCAATCGAATACCCCTACACCGATGGAAGCATGAAGCGCACGCGGCGAGATCAGGTAACGCGTGCCATCAAGCCGCTCTTGAAGCGTCCGCACCAAGGCGCCGGCATCGACGAACAAACGATGCGGCGCCAAAGGGATGGCCGCGCGTCCCAGAGCGACAAGCTCCACGGCCGCCAACAGAACGAGCAGCGGAGCAGAACGACGCCGCTGCAGACCGACTCCGATGAGAACGGACAACGGAAGTAAAGCGATGTAGGCGACATTCCCCGGATAGCGCACAAAACGCAAAAACGGCAAGCCTCGCCACAGCGCGTCGGAGACAGGATTGGAGCCCGCGAGGGTCAACAGGGCCGTCAACGCCAGGGACACGGCAACGACCGCGCGACGGCGCCAAGACAATGCATACAAACCATACGCCGCCAAAACAAATCCTACGACGCCGAGATAAACACACTTGTACCATTCATCCGCAGGATGAAAGCGCGACCATCCCACCGCCAGCGGCCCGATCCATTGGAGGAGATCCCGCGGAGAGAATCCCCAGGCCAATCCTTCAGCAAGTCCGACTCCCCCCGCGCGGCGCGAATAGGCGGCAAGCTCCAAACCCGGAAGCAGCTGCACGCAGGACACGGCCGCGGCCAAGAGCCCGGCCCCCATCCAGGAGAGGACCGTCTGTCGCCAAGGAGCGCGGTCGGCGCGCGCGGCCAGCGCCGCGGCCCAAGCCGCGGCCGCGCAGCCGGGAATGAAGCTAGGGTATCCGGCCAGAACCATCAGCGACAGGACCAGCGCCAGAGCCAAAGGCTTGCGAAAGAAAAGCGCCAGCGCCGGAGCCCACACCAGCACGGACAAATGATTCAAATAAGACAGGCGCGAGATCATCACCCCGCCAAAGGCGAACACGATCGCCGCCCCGAGGCTGGCTCCCCAGGATAGGCGCCAGGAACGCAGCCACAAGGCGCACAGCCACCCCGCCAAAAACAGATGGAGAGCTTGAAAGAGTGCGTTCGCGGCCGCGAAGCCGAATAGGTAGTAAAAGATCGCCGGCGGATAAAACAGGCCCCCTTGCATCGAAGCCGCCATCGGCATCCCGAAATAAAGCGCCGGCTCCCATAGCGGCGCGCGTCCGGCCTCGATAAGCATGGCCGGCGCCGCCCGCCAGCCGAAATGAAGATAGGTCAAGTCACTCCAGAAAACGCTTAGGCCGACGAGCGCGCTTGAGCCGATAAAACCGAGGGCCAGCACGGCTAAAACAGCGGCGGCCAATGCCTCGGGATCTAGACGTTTCATTGGCGCCAAACCCAAAAGCCGGCCGCGCCGGATAAAGCCACGACCCCCGCGCAAAGCAGCGGACGGTACCGCGACGGAACGTTCAAAGAGCGGCCCGAGGCGGGCGCAGCCAACGCCGTGGAGACGCAGAAAAGCCAAAACACGGACGGGATGGACAAGGGATAATCCGCCATGCCGTAGATCAAAACCGCGACCGGGCCGAAACGCCGGCCCGCGGGCCCGGGCTTAAGCAGCCAGACCAGACCGCCCAGCCACAACAGAAGACCCAAGCCAAGCCAAGGAGCCGCGGCCAGAAAGCGCCAGAGCTCAACCCCCCACTCGAGCCTCTCGATCACCTCCAGGGATTGAAGTCGGGCGTAGACCGCGATGAGGCTGATGAAACCGACGACGCCTCCAAACCAAAAAGCTGCGGTCCCCACGGCTCGTCGGTGAAGAAGCAGCGCGGCCGACAAACCCAGCCACGCGCCGACGGAACGGGTTCCCCATAAGCATAGGAGAAGCCCCGCGGAGAGAAATCCGTTTCCCGCGCTAACCGCGAATGGAAGCAGCAATAAGATCGCGGCGGCGAACGCCCCCTTGTTCCACAGGATCGACTGGGGGTAGGGATCGCCGCGCAGACGCTGAGTCGCGGCCAGAAGCACCAAGATCCAAGCCGCGAGCCGCAGAATGCGTTCAAGTTTCTCGCGGCTTTCGTCGTCCATCATCGACACTAGGGGGAAAAAAGATAGGCCGGCCGCCGCGGCAATCACAGTGGAATGATGCAGCGGAGAAACCTGGAGCAGCAAGGCGGAGAGGACCGCGCCCGCCAGCGCGGCCGCCCAAATAGACAGCACGGGATCGGGCGTCGGCATCCAGCCCAACGCCGCGCGGCCGCAAAGCCAGGCGGCGCACCCGGCCAAGAGAACGAGGATCAAGGACGACTGAGCCCAAGGACCCTCGACCCCACTCGACAAAAGCCCCGCGGCAACGACGATCCCGACGAGGCCGGCGAGCACGAATTAGTCGGGAAGGATTCTCGTCGTGACGAAGATCAGCAGTTCCGAGCGGACCCGCGTCTTCGATTTCTTCTTGAACAGCCAGCCGAGGATCGGAATATCCCCGAGAAGCGGGATCTTGGAGATCGTGTCCTGGAGGGAGTCGCTGATCAAGCCGCCGATGACGATCGTCTCGCCGTCGCGCACGAGCACCGTCGTCGTGGCCGTGCGCGCGTCCACCGCGACGGCTCCCGTCGCCGTGCTGCCCGCGGCGGAAACCGAGGGCTGGCTGACGTCCGGGTTGATCTGCAAGGTGATGCGACCGTCGGCGTTGATGCTGGGCGTGACCGTGAGTTTGATGCCCGTGGTCACATAGCTGACGGTCTGAGTCTGCACGCCGGTGGAGGCCACGTTCGAGGTCACGTACGGAATCTGCGTGGTGACGTTGATGTTAGCGGCCTGGTTGTTGAGCGTGGCGATCTTCGGCTCCGATAGGATTTTTGCTTTGCCCTCCGAGGCAGCCGCCGTCAGTGTGGCGTTGAGGATGAAGTTGTTGGTGACGCGGCCCAAGGTCAACGCGCCGAACACGCGGTCGGCGGCAAGCGAGACGCCCGTGCCGCGGCCTGCCGCGCCGGCGCCGCCGGTGCCGGTCAGGCTCGTCGTGATCGTGTTCTGGTCGAGAGTCCGGTTATACGGGTCATCCGAAATTCCCGCGGCCGACCCGAACAAACTCGTTCCGGATTTCCCTCCAATTTTCCCCGCCTCGAGGCCGAAGGCGTCCCATTGCACGCCGTAGTTCAAGCCGGTGTTGGCGTTGACCTCGACAAGCTTGGTCTCGATGAGCACCTGGCGCGGGCGCTGGTCGAGCTGGGCGATGAGGTTGTCGGCAGCCAAAAGCCCCTCGAGCGTATCCGTCACGATCAAGGCATTGGTCTTCGCGTCAGCCGTCGAGCTGCCGGTTCGGCCTTCGGCCGCGCGCACGGAGTCGATGGTGGTCTTGACCTCGACGGCCTTGGCGTAGTTGAGTTGGAAGAACCGGGTAATCGCCGTCGAGTTAGTGCGATCTTTTTTAAGCTCGGCGGGCGTCATCACGCGCAGAATGTTGTCGCCGACCTGGTCGGTGGTCAGCTTCATCATCGAAAGCGCGGTGCGGAACGCCTCGTTGAAGGGCACCTCAGAGAGATGCAAGGTCAGCGAACCGGCGACGTCCGGTCCGAACACGATGTTGATCTTGGCCTTGGCGGCGAGCAGATGGATCACGTCCCGGATGTCGGTGTTATCGAAGTCGAGGGTGACCAGGTCGCGCGGAAGGCGGGCCATGATGTCGCGGAAAATCCTAGAGCCGGTGCGGCGGTCGGCGCTGCGCTCCGCGTCGTTGCCGTCATCGACGATTTTCATCTTGGTCTTGGTGATGTCCGAGGCCTGCGCGGTGGCGGCAAGCTCCGAGGTCATGGTCTTGTCTAAGCCCGCGCGGCGCATCGCCTGGCCCGCGTCAGTCGTGACGCGGATGCGCGGCTTGGCGGCGGGTTCCGGCTCGACGGGAGGGGCGGGCGCCTCGGCGACGACGGCATCGGCCGCCTCTACGGGCGCGGCGGCCACCGGCGCTCTGGCGGCGCGCTTGGCGACGACGGGCTTGGATTCGGCGGGGGCCGCGGACTTCGCCTCACCGTCGACCGAGCCGACGAGCTTGACGGTCAGGCCCTCGGGGGCGGTCCCGACCTTGTAGCCCACCATTTTTTTGAGATCCATCACCACGCGCGTAATGAAGCGCGGCTCCTTCTCGAACTGGCTCGAGCGCACCGCGTCCAGGTATCGGCCCTGTCCTTTGGAAAACTCGGTGGCCCCGTCGTGCCGGGTGTCGAGCAGTTCCATGACCAGGCGCGGAGGAGTCTGGGTCAGAAAGCTGTTATAGAGGACGGACGTGCTGAGCTTGATGGTGACGAAATCATCAGAGACTTCGATGCCTTCAAAAGAGGCGGGGGTCGCGGCTGAGGCCGCCGACGCGGTCGAGGGCAACAGGAGTGCGGCGATCAAAACCATCGCCAGGGCTTTCTTTTGAAAAAGATTATGGTTGGTCATGGGATTCTCCGCCGCTAAGGCTTCTCCTTGTCCTTGTCTTTCTCATCCTCGCCCAGACGGAACACTTGGACGTCTTTTTCCGCCGTAATCAACTCGACCGTCTTCTGCTTGAGCCTGATGCGTCCCGAGATTCCCGGAACCGGCTTGCCGCGCTCGTTGTAAAGCTTGCCGGCGCGGAGCATGTAAGTCCCGCCGGCGTCCGATGAAAACAGCGCAAAATCATTGACGTTGTCCTTCAGAAGGCCCTTGAGGGTCAGACTGTGTATGTCCACTGTCACGGGACCGTCCGTGTTTCCCTCGACGCGCCGCGAGGTCACACCCATCGCCGCCGGCAGAAACGGGTCGCGCACGCGATCGCCGGTGTATAAGGTCGACACCGTCTGCGTCGACACACCGATAGGCAGGGGCTCGGGCGCCGCCGCAGGCGCTTGCGCCGCCGCGAAGGAAGCGGCCATTCCGAGGATAAAAACGACGGGAGCGTGGATCATCCTTTATATTGGTACGAAAGCAAAGTGAACGTCACGGTCATTTCTCCATCGGTTCCGGCCGAGGGATAGACGATATCCCTGACGTTGAATATGCGCTCCTCAAGAGCGACCGCGGCCAAGAAACGGCCGATGCTGTGATAGCCCCCCTTGACCGCCAACGGATAGGCAAGCTCGGTGAAATACTGCTGGCCTTTCTGCGGGCCCGGCGAGAAGGTTTGGATTTGGACGCGATGCTTCTGGGCCAAGGACGAGATCGAGAGGAGGATGTCGGGAACGGACTTGCTCTTCGGCAGCCGCTTCTCGGCCTCGATGGCCCGCTCATTGAGCCCGGCGATCTCGTCCTGCAGGCGCTTAAGACGGGCGGCCTGCTGCTTGGCTTTCACGATCTTGGCTTCGATGACCTCGATCTTCTCGCGCGCTTCCGCCTTGGCCGCGGAAATGGGCAGCCAGAAAAATTTCATATAGACGAAGCCTAGGGCAACGGCCATGAAAACGCCGGCCGCGATGTATTGCTGCTGCTGCTTCGAGAGTTGTGTCGCCATGATTATTTGCTCGTGTACGAGGCCGTCAAAGCGAAATTATACTGTCCCGTCCCGGCTCCTGCCGACGCCACGTTGCCCAACTCGACGGCGCCGAACTTGACGTTCTTCTCCATGGTCTTGACCCAAGCCGCGATATCCTCGTTGGAATTGGACACCGCGCTGATCGTGAGTTTGATCGACCCGGGGGCCTGGCTCGTCGTCGCCATCGAAATGACCCTGACCCCCGCCGGCACCGTGCGCGCGAACTCGGACATAAATATCGGATAATAAGAACGGCCGAGCAAAAGATCCTCGATGACGGCTAGGCGCGAGCGCACAGCACTTGCCGCCTTCTCCAGCTCCTCGACCTGCTTGACGATGGCGTCAAGCCGCTGCAGCTCCGCCTCATTGCCGATCAACTGTTGCTCCAGGCTATGCTTGCCGTACCAATGGTAAACGGAAAAGCCGGCCAGGACGCACAGCAAAAAGCCGCCGATGAACGCGGCCTGCAGCACCAATTGGCGCTGCTTGGCCTTGGCCAGAAGTTCGGATGGAACGAGGTTGACCTTGATCATGGCCTTATTCCCAATCCCGGTTCTGCCTCAACGCCAAGCCGACGGCCACGCCGAACATCGGGGCCAGATCTTCGGGGACGGCCTCCCCTCCCTTGACGAAAGAAAACGGGTTCAACACGGACACCGGGACCTTCAGCTCCTGGGCCAAGTGCTTGTCTAGGTTCATCAAGCGCGCGGTGCCGCCGGCGAGCATGATGCGGCCTATCGAGCGATCCGGACCCTGCGACAGGTAAAAATCGACGGATCGGTGCACTTCCGCCACCAAGTCCTTGGCGACCTGACCGACGGCCTGCGAGACCCCCAACCCGTCGCGATCGCCGTCGGCCAAGGCCTTCTCTTTTTCAGCCGCGTCGACAAAGATGCAGCGAGTCTTCTTGAGCTCCTCGGCTTTTTCCGCGTCGCATTGGAAAGCCTTCATAATGGCTTTGGTCATGGTGTTGCCGGAGACGAAAACGTCGCGCACCACTCGGGTCACGCCGTTCTCGACGATAGAGAGGTTGGTGACCATGTGGCCGATATTGAGGTACAACGTGGCACCCGGCCCCGCCCCTGCGTCGAAGACCTTCTCATGGACGTTTTCCAAGGCGAAGCTGTCGACGTCGATGATCGTTGGATTGAGGCCGGCTCCCTGGAGTATCTCCAGGCGCTGCGTGATCAGCTCTCGTTTGGCGGCGACAAGGACGGTCTCCATCTTCTTCTGGCCGTCCTCCATGATCTCGCTGAGAATGTGGAAGCCGAGTTGGACTTCGTTGATGTCGAAAGGGATGAAAGGTTCGGCTTCCGTGGCCAGGGTCGCTTGGAGCTCGTTTCTGGTCAAGCGCGGGAATTTGACGTAGCGGACGATGACGGCGTTTCCGGAGAGGGCTGTCGCGGTCTCCTTGATCTTGATCCCCTTTTCGATGAAGAAAGCGCGCAAGGCGTTGATCGCGGCAATCTTCTTCTCATCGGGACTGATCTCCGAGCCGGAGGCCAAGGGCAGGTGTCCCCAGGCCTTCAACGTCAAGGCCTTCGCCTCCATCTGGAAGAAGGCGACTTTGATGGCGTAAGCTCCGACGTCGATTCCCACGACGTCTCGGGGACCTCGGAACATAGCAGCCAGACCCTTCAGGGCGCCGAGTTTTTCCTTGACCTCATCGAGCTTAGACATGTCCCTCCTTGACGGTGCGGAATCAGCGGACTTCAGACCATAAAAAAACGCCGACGTCCCCCCGATTTCCTCGGGAGGTCGGACTCGGCGCTTTTTGTGTGCGGCAGTGAGTTATAACAGGTTCCCGGCTCGCTGTCAAGACCCGCCGCCGAAACGAACGGCGAATTTCGCGGCCATCGTCAATCCGTCTCCGCCTGAAACGACGTCATTGCGAAGGCCTATGGCTCTGCCATCCCCCGTCAGAGGATAGCGCTGGGATGGAATGCCCAGCCACCCCAGCTCAAAGCCGAGAACCCCGCCGTCCGCGAAAACATGCTCCACGCCTCCCCGCAGGGCCCACGCCAAGCCGGAAGTTATTCCGCGCGCGACCACATACTCCGGGCCGTTGCCGACCCAAGCAAACCCCGGCGGAGCTTGGATAAAAATGTCCATCGTGGTCCGGTGAAGACCGAGCCCGAAGGTGCCGTAAGGACGCAGGCCTTTCTTCACGGGATTGCGCACGCGCAGCAGCGCCAGCGCGACCACGGAGTCGCCGCGAACAAGCGTTTCGGTTTCGTTGATCGCGGACAGATTGTTGAGCGCGTACTCGCCGCGCGAGATATACATCCCTTCCAGCCCGGCCGATACGGCCGGCGTCAGGGCATAAAAATAATCCATCGCGCCGGCAAAGCCGAAGGATCCGAACTTCTCCCCTTGGCCGCCGGCGTTGCTGATGCCGAACTCGGCCATGGGCTGGAAGGCGCCGAACAAAAAGCCCAGCTCCTTTCGGCCGTCCGCCGAGGTCAAGGAAAAATCAGCGGCCGTTTGGGCCCACACCGCGTCGGCAAAAAATGCAAGAAAGATCGTCAAAAGAAATCTTTTCATGGGCTCCTGTCGCGACATGGAGACGGCGTCTAGAATTATTAACAGCTTTGACGAATACTGTCAATACCTCAACACATAACGCCATGGTATAATAATATGGATGAAGTCGCTTTTGTTCGACTACGGCGGGACCCTCGACGCGGACGGAACTACCTGGCTGGAACGGTTTCAACACATTTATAAGGAAGCCGGACACGATTTTCCGAAAGACGCATTTGCCAGGGCCTTTTATGACTCCGATGACAACCTTCCAGTACGACACGCTCTTAAAGGCTTGAATCTCGAGCAAACCTTGCGCCTGCAGGTCCGCGACGTCTTGAAAGTCCTGGCTCCCGAGCGCGCGTCATCGGCCGAAACTATCGCCGCTCGCTTCGCCTCCGACAGCCGCCGGCATTTCGCGACACTGCGGCCGGCCTTGGAGCGCTTAGGCCGCCGCTACCGGCTCGGAGTGGTCTCGAATTTTTACGGAAACCTCGACGACATCCTGCGCCTGGAGGGCTTGCGCGACCTTTTCGCTGTCGTCGCCGACTCCGGAACGCTGGGGGTCACCAAGCCCGAGCCGGGCATTTTCCTTCATGCCGCCGGGGCCCTGGGCTGCGCGCCGAGCGATTGCGTGATGATCGGCGACTCCATCGCCCGCGACATGGCGGGAGCAACCGGCGTGGGAATGAAAAAAGCCCTGGTCGCGGCCGGTTCTTCGATTCCCGACGCCGGACAGGATTGGACGATCCGCTCGGTGCTCGAGCTTGAGGACGCGCTCTCATGATCGCGGGGATCATCGCCGCAGGCGAAGGCTCGCGCCTGTCCTCCAGCCACCCGGGAGTCGTCAAGCCGCTGGTTCCCGTCGCCGGGCGACCGCTGGCACATTGGATCGTTGGCGGACTGAAAGCTTCCGGGGCTCAAAAGCTAACAGTGCTCACCAATAGCCGCGGCACGGCCGTGCCCCCAAGCCTCTCCGCGGCCTTTCCCGAACTGACATTTGATTTCATGCGCGCCGACACCGCGTCCTCCTTCGAAAGCTTCAGGCTCGTGGCCCGGCGCCTGGCCGAAAGCGCCGAGTCCTTCTTGATTAGCACCGTCGATGCATTAATCTTGCCGTCAGACGTCGGCCGTTTTTTTAAGGAGTGTGCCGCCGCGCACGTGGAGGCGGGTTTGGCGCTCACAGACTTCGTCGACGACGAGAAACCGCTGTGGGCGAATGTCGACGAATCGGGGTTGACGACCGCAGTGGGGGTCGACGCGGAACCCGGCCACATGGCGACGTGCGGTCTCTACTACATGACAAGAACCGCAGTCGAACGGCTGCCGGAGGCGGCGACTCATGCCCGCCTCCGCGATTTCTGGACCGATCTCGTCCGTGCGAAGACGCGCGTAGCCGGCGTCGTCTTGACCAAAACTCTCGACGTGGATCGGCCGGAAGACGTGGCCGCCGCGGAGAACTTCCTGGCGGCGGGGAAAAATCGATGAAAGCCCTTGGCATATTCCGCGAGCTCCAAAATTCGCCCAACCGCGAATCTGACGACGCGCTGATCTTGAAAGCCGTCATGGATCAGCTCTCCATCTTGAAAACGGAATGCGTCGTGATGACGCCCGAGGAATTCGATCGCTCGGACGCCCAGGGCTTCGACTTGATCGTGCCGATGTGCGAGACCTATCCGCGCTTGATGCGGCTTAAGACAATCGAATCCCAGACCGGCATGGTGGTGGTCAACCCGGCCGACTCGGTCCTTGGCTGCTACCGCACGAGGATGCTCGACTCTTTTACTCGGACCCCCGGCCTGTCCTATCCGCCCACCGAAGTGCGCCGAACCACCGCCGACGCCAATAAGACCCCGCCGTCCTTCGAGGCCCCGGGCGGCTGGTGGATCAAGCGCGGCGACGTGCACAACACCTGCGCCCACGACGTGGTGTTCGCCCGCGACTGGACCGAAGCCCAATCCATCCGCCGCGAGTTCGAAAGCCGCGAGATCAAGGATATGGCGATCCAGCGCCACACCGACGGCGATCTCATCAAGTTCTACGGCGTCGGTCCGGGCCAATGGTTCACCTGGTTTTATCACGATCCTTCCACCGCGCGCCGACTGCCCTTCGAGATCGAGGACTTGGCCGCGCAGGCAGAGCTCGCCGCCGCCGCCGTCCGCGTCGAGGTTTTCGGCGGCGACGCGATCGTGACCCCCGAAGGAAAGATCTACGTCATCGATATCAACTCATGGCCCAGCTTCGCGCGCGTTCGTGCCGAGGCCTCGGTGCAAATCGCCCGGCGCCTGCGTCTGCGCCTGCGCCAAGTCGCCGGAAGGAGATCCTAACCACATGCCCGCGCAAACGCTCGACGATAAATCCTACGCTGCCGGCCCGAAATCGAAGTCCCTCTTCGATGAGGAGCAGCAATTCATCGCCCCAGGACTGCAGACGATCGCGCTGTACGCGCAGATCGCCGTCGAGAGCGGCAACGGCGCGGAGCTGCGCGATGTGGACGGAAAAACTTATCTCGATATGGTCGCCGGCATCGGCGTCGCCTCGCTTGGCTACGGACATCCCGATTGGGCCGCGGCCGTGGCCGCGCAAGCCGCCAAAACGGCCGTGGGATCCTTCACCTCCCGCCATCGTCTCAATTTCCTGAAAAATCTGGCCGGTGTCACGCCCGCGGGCCTGACGCGCTGCCAGCTGTACTCCTCGGGCGCGGAAGCCGTCGAAGCCGCGCTGCGCTTGGCGAAGTCGAAGACCGGCAAGTTCGAGGTGATCGGCTTCTGGGGCGGCTTCCACGGCAAGACCATGGGCGTGATGGGACTACTCAACGACGGCTTCAAGAACTCCTACGGCGCGATGGCGCCGGGCCTGCACCTGGCCCCTTACCCCGACGCCCGCAAGTGCCCTTTCGGGACGACTGGAGCGCACGATTGCGGCGCGCATTGCCTGGACTTCCTGCGCGAGATGATCAAGCGTGAGACCACCGGGCAGATCGCGGCGATCATCCTCGAGCCGATCCAAGGCACCAACGGCAACGTCGTGCCCCCGCCCGGCTTCTTCAAAGGCGTGCGCGAAATCGCCCGCGAGCTCGGCGTCGTGTTCATATCCGATGAGATGATCACCGGCTTCGGCCGCACCGGAAAAATGTTCGGCTGCGACCACGAGGGGGTGGTCCCCGACATCATGACCATCGGCAAAGGCTTCGGCGGCGGCTTTCCCGTCTCCGGCGTGGTCGCCTCCGATGAGACGGCCAACGCCAAGCCCTGGTCGAACCCCTCGGGCTCGTCCTCCAGCTACGGCGGCAATCCCCTGGCCAGCGCCGCCTGCGACGCGACCCTTCAGATCATCCTGCGCGACAAACTCGTCGAGAACGCCGCGTCCGTGGGTGCGGCGATGCTCAAGCGCTTGGAAGAGATGAGGGCCAAGCGTCCCCTGATCGGAGCCGTGCGCGGCCGAGGCCTCATGATCGGCGTCGATCTCGTCAATCCGAAGGATGGGAAAACTCTCGATAAAGCGCTGTGCCGCGAGATATTCGAGCAGGGCCTCAAACGCGGAGTGCTGACCATGGCCTACAACCCGAGCCTGCGCATCAACCCTCCCCTGGTGATCACGCAGGAGCAGGCGATGAAGGGCCTGGAGCTTCTCGACGAGTCCCTTAACGCCGTATCGCGGAGACACGGCCTCTGAAAAAGATAAGTCGCGTCGCCTTGGCGGGCTTCGGCGCGATCGCCGAAAACGCCCATCTCTCCGCGCTTAGCTCTGCCGGGGTCGCCGTCTCTGCCGTCTTCGATCCCGATCCGTCCCGCCGCGAGGCGGCCGGCCGGCTTGCGCCGAGCGCACATGTCTATAACCAACTCGATTTACTCCTATCCGAGGAAAAAGAACTCGACGCCTTGATCGTCTGTTCTCCTCCGAAGTATCACGTCGACGCGGTGCTTAAAGGCCTTCGCGCCGGTCTGCATGTCCTATGCGAAAAACCTCTTGCTCTCGATACCGACGAGTTAGAAACGATGCGCCGGGAATCGATGCAAAACGATGTCTGCGTCTACTCCATCAACAACTGGGCTTTTTCTCCGCAATGGTCGCAGTTGCTGGATATCGCCGCGGCCGGCCGCCTGGGGGCCATCCGCCACGCCGAGATCCGCGTCCTGCGCACGAAGCCCTCGACCTCCGCGCGGCCGGGCGATTGGCGCCGCGACCCGGCCGTCTCCGGGGGCGGCATTCTCGTCGATCACGGCTGGCACAATCTCTATCTAATGCGCCGCCTGCTCGGCCTCGAGCTCTCCCTGGCGGAGACCGTGCTTCACCCGTCCGGCGCCGTCGACGAAGTCGCGACCATGCTCCTCCAAGCGCCCGCCGCCGACGGCACCATCCATCTGTCCTGGCGCGCGAACGAACGCTCCAACTACGCCTTTGTCACAGGCGAAAAAGCGACGGCCGAGCTGCGCGACGACGTCCTGAGCGTGAAGGCGGGCGGGCTTGAGGAAACGATCCGTTTTTCGGAGAAGCTTTCCGCCGGCTCGGCTCATCCCGAATGGCTCGCGGCCATGTGGCCGGCGTTTGAAGCCGAGTGCGCGGGCCTGCGCCGCGGCGAGAACCTCGCGGAGGCCGAGTTCTGCTTGTCCGCGATCCGCGCCGCCTACGGGCGAGCGCGCGGACTGGAGAGTTCCTCGAATGCCTAAGGTCCCCTGCGTCTTCGAGCGCGCGATCCTATGGGTCGCCCATCCCCAGCTGCTCTGGGCCCGCGTCGGCGGCATCTGCACCCTTGAGCGCCAACTGTTCACCGCCGCCCGCGCGGGGATCAAATCCGTGTGGATCGCCACCCACAAGCCCGGCGCCGAACAGCTCGCCGGCCTGCGCGTTCCGCCGGGGCTGACCCTCCATTGGGTGACTCGGGACGAACTGGCGATGCCTCCATGCGAGACGCCGTATCTGGGGATATCCGGGGACCATTTACTGCGCGTCGACACCTTGGCTTTCGTCGCCAACCAGCGCTTTGCGGCTTCGGTCAGCTACGAGGACGCCTCTCATTTGAGCGTGATTCAAGTGGTCCTGGCCCATGAAGACGGCGTCGCCCGAGTCCGGCAGCCGCTGCCCGAGGATTCATACAGAAGGCTTGAAGCTCCTCTCGACAATGACCGCCTCATCGACTGGCTGATGGCCGCCGGCCCCAAGGCGCAGGACGGGTTTATGGCCCGCCATTTCGACCGGCACCTGTCGTTGGCCGCCAGCCGCGCGCTGCTGGATACATCCATCACCCCCAATCAAATGACGGTGCTCAGCACGATCCTGGGACTAGCGGGCAGCGCGTTCTTCCTCGGGTCCACCCGGCCCTTCTACGTAGTCGGAGCGATCCTTGTCTGGCTGCACTCGGTACTCGACGGCTGCGACGGGGAGCTGGCGCGCGTGCGCTTTCAAGAGAGTCCCTTCGGCTCCGACCTCGATTTTTGGGGCGACAACATCGTGCATATGGCGCTGTTCACGAATCTAGGCCTAGGATTCTGGCTGTCGGGCAACGGTCCTCATACTCTCGTGCTCGCGGCGGTCGCCGACGCCGGCGTGCTGGCCTCGGCCTGGACGGCTTGGCGCCACCGCCTGGCCCATCGCGCCTCCGGATCCAACGCGCCCGAGGCCGGAGTCACCAACGAGGCCGCCGGAGACGGGATCGAGTCCAAGCTCTCCCGCCTTCAGAACCATCTCGCCCAGCGCGACTTCATCTACCTGCTGATCCTGCTCGCCTTCCTGGACCTGGTGTATGAGTTCCTTTGGGCCGCGGCCATCGGCGGCCTTCTTTTTTTCGCGATCACGCTGTACCTTAGGAGAGTCAACGAAAATGAACAAGCACGGCAGCCGCATCCAGCCCGCTAAAGGCAAGCTCGCAATCCTGCTCCCCGGCATGGGAGCCGTCACCAGCACTTTCATCGCGGGCGTGGAACTCGTCAAGAAGGGCTTGGGAAAGCCCGTGGGGTCAGTCACCCAGATGCAGGCCATACGCCTGGGCAAGCGCTATGAAAACCGCTCGCCTCTGATCAAGGATTTCGTGCCGCTGGCCTCCCTGGAACAACTCATCTTCGGCGGCTGGGACCTGTTTTCAGACGACATGTTCGTCGCCGCGACCAAGGCCGGCGTGCTCGACGCGGCACAGCTGGCGCCGGTCGCCAAAGAACTAGCCAAGATCAAGCCGATGTCCGCTGTGTTCGATCCCGCCTACATCAAGAACCTGAAGGCCACGCACGCCAAGAAAGGCAAGACCAAGTGGGACTTGGCTCAGCAGATCATGGCCGACATCGAAGGCTTCAAAAAGAAAAACGGCTGCGAGCGCGCGGTGATGCTGTGGTGCGGCTCGACGGAGATCCTGCCCGAGCACGCCACGTGCCATGAGGACCTTGAGTCCTTCGAGCGCGGACTCAAGGCCAACGACCCTGCGATTCCGCCGTCGATGATCTATGCTTACGCCGCCGTCAAGCTCGGCATCCCCTACGGCAACGGCGCGCCCAACTTGTCGGCGGATATCCCGGCTCTTGTCGAGCTCGCCGAGCTCACCGGCTCGCCGCTGTGCGGGAAGGATTTCAAGACCGGCCAGACGCTGATGAAGACCACGATAGCGCCCATGCTCAAGGCGCGCATGCTGGCCTTAAGCGGCTGGTATTCGACCAATATCCTCGGCAATCGTGACGGCGAGGTGCTCGACGACCCGGGCTCCTTCAAGACCAAGGAAAAGAGCAAGATGTCGGTGCTCGACACCATCCTTGAGCCGGCGATCTACCCCGAACTGTACGGCAAGTTCCACCACAAGGTCCGCATCGACTACTACCCGCCTCGCGGCGACGCCAAAGAGGGCTGGGACAACATCGACATCCGCGGCTGGATGGACATGCCGATGCAGATCAAGATCAACTTCCTTTGCCGCGACTCGATCTTGGCCGCGCCCATCGTCCTCGACCTGGTCCTTTTCCTCGACCTGGCCCAGCGCGCCGGACTTAAGGGCATCCAGGAGTGGCTGTCCTTCTTCTTCAAGTCCCCGCAATGCCGCGAGGACTTGAAGCCCGAGCACGATCTGTTCATCCAGCATCTCAAGCTCAAGAACACCTTGCGCGTGCTGATGGGCGAGGAAGTCCTGGACCATTCCGGCCTGGATTACTACGACCCCGAAAAAACGGCTTCGGCTGCTCCGGCCCCCAGGCCCGCTCCGAAACGCGGCAAAAAAGCCCTCGCCGGCCGATAATACGCGGGCTTAATTATAAGGAATGGCGCCCCCCATATGGGGGGCGCCATTTTGGTATAATGGGCATTCCGGTGAAAAGTCTTATTATGAGCGCTCTCGCTGCGGTCGCGCTGTCGTCTTCGGCTTCGGGACAAACGGTGTCCTCGGGGACTCCGCCGACGGTATCGTCCGCCTCCCAGCCGCTTCCCGGCCTGTCCACCGACTATCTGGCTGCGCCGGTTTCCACGACGACGGCCCCCGCTCCCGCCTCGGGCGTCGTGCCGCGACCCTGGGTAATCGGCGACATCAAGGCTGAAGTCCTCAAGAACACCAAGCTGTCCACGATCCGCGGCGCCATCAAGGGCCGCAAGGGCGACCTATACGACCGTCCCGACCTCGACAAGGACATCCAGGCCTTGCTCGGCTTGGGCCTTTTCGAGCGGGTCGGCGCGGAGATCACTCTTCTCGACAAGCCGGTTCCGGAGCACTTCCGCTCGAGCGCGGGCGCCGACCGCCAGATCCTACTCACCTTCGTCATCAAGGAAAAACCCGTCATCCGCAAGATCACCTTCGAGGGGCAAAAGAAGCTGTCTCGCGGCGTGCTCTCCGATCTCTTGACGCTGAAAGCCAAGGACCCCTTCGACCGCCTCAAGCTCGACGAGGATCGCGACAAGCTGGTCGCCAAATACCTGGAGAAAGGCTTCCTTGACGCCGCCGTCAACGCCGAGGTCAAAACCGACACCGCCGCCGCTTCCGTGGACCTGATTTTCAAGGTGGCCGAGGGCCCCAAGTCCCGCATCGAGCTCGTCGAGCTGTCCGGGATCAAGGCCTTCAAGCGCAAGGTCCTGCTCAAGCTGATGAAGAACGCCCGCAAAAAAGTGTACGTCTCCAAGGACCTGCCCGAAGACGTCAAGAAGATCGAGTCCCACTACAAAAACAACGGATTTCTGGACGTCCAGCTCTCGACGCCGCTGGTCACTTTAAGCGCCGACAAGACCCGCATCAACATCGTCCTCGGCGTCACCGAGGGCCGCTCCTACCGCTTCGGCGAGACCAGCTTCTCCGGCCATCTGATCTACACCTCCTCGGAGCTGGCGAAGGCCGTCGAGTACCGGAAGGGGAAGGTGTTCAGCCAGGAGAAATTCGAGGAGACCATACGGGGAATCCAGGAACTGTACTCCGATCGCGGCCGCCTGCACACGCGCATCAACCCCATCAAGAATTTCGACGCCGCGACCGACCGCATGAACGTGAGCTTCGAGCTCATCGAGGGACCGATCTCCTACATCGGGCACATCGACGTCGAGGGCAACAAGTCCACCAAGACCAAAGTGCTCCGGCGCGAGATCGTCCTCAAACCGGGAGAACCTTTCCGCTCCTCCCGGGTGCGGCGCAGCGTCGAGAAAATACGCAACCTGGGCTTTATCGACGACGTGGATCTCGACATCCAGCCCACTCCTTCCGCCCCCGACAAGGTGGATCTGACCTTCGACGTGACGGAGGGCAAGCCCGGCGTGCTGACCGCGGGAGCGGCGTACTCCTCGGTCGACGGCCTCATCGGCACGCTCTCCCTGCAGCATCTCAACTTGTTCGGGCGCGCGCAAAAGGCTTCCCTGCAATGGTCCTTCGGCAAACGCGTGCAGGACTACTCGATGAGCTGGACCACGCCCTGGATCGGAGACAGCCCCACGAGCTTGGGCTTCGACGCTTTCAACACCCGGCGAATCAACCCTTTCAACACATCCCTATCCGCCTACGTCGAGAAGCGGACCGGCGGCGCCATCCGCCTCGGTCCCCGTTTCGAGGAGGACAAGTATCAGCTCAATTTGACCTACGGCCTCACCCAAATCACGATCCAGAACGTGCAGAACCAATTCATCGGCACGCTGTCGGAGGGCACCAGCATCCAATCCTCCTTCGGCGCCGAGTTCGCCCGCGACACCCGCGACAGCATCTGGGACCCCGCGCGCGGCACCCGCCACGGGATCGGCATGCAGCTCTCGGGCGGGCCGTTCATGGGCGACATCCATTTCTTCAAGCCCAGCATCACCAACCAAGCCCACTTCACCCTGTTCACCGTCGACGATTGGCCTTTCGTCTTATCGGCCTATCATCGCGGCGGCTACGTGACCCCTTTCGGCGAGACCAAGGTGGCTCCCGTCCAAGACCGGTTCTTCATCGGCGGCCAAGACTCGCTGCGCGGCTACGCGGCGACCGGCGAGGCGGGTTACCCTCAAGGCGGGAAGATTTACAGCACGGCCAATCTTGAGATGGGCTTCCCTTTGGCGCGCGAGCATAAAAAAACTATCGTCAAGTTGGTGGTCTTCGCCGATGCCGGCGGCGCATGGGACCGCGCTCGAGACGTGACCGGCCGTATCGGATCCTATGAACGAAACATCAAGACGGACGTGGGAATCGGGCTGCGCTTCGTGACACCCGCCTTCCCCATCCGTCTCGATTACGGCTACGGACTCAACCACCGCCAAGGCGAAAGGCTGTATCAAATAAACTTCGGACTAGGACCTCTATTTTAATGAACCGATTGCTTCTGGCCGTCGCCGTCCTCGCCGCTTCCGTCCCGGTTCGGGCCATCGAGTTGTCTCTGGAGGAAAACCGCGCCGAACGCGGCAGCGTGGGCTATGTGGACATGCAGCGCTTGTTCAAGGCTAGTCCCGACGCCGCGCGCGCGCGCGAAGGCCTCGAAGAGCTCGTGCGGCAGGCGGAGGAGCGCGTGAATGTCCGCAAGGCCGACCTGCTTCGCCTCAATGAGGACTTAAGCCGGCTGAAGAGCGAGCGCGAGACCCTAGCCAAATCCACGCCGACCGTGACGGTCGCGCCCCCGCCGCCTCCGGCCACCGCCCCGGTTGCGGCCGCCCCGCCGCCGGCGGCTTCAACCGTTCCCGTGACCGAGGCTCCGCCGTCTGTCGCCGGTTCGACGGAACCCATCACGATCAACCTGCCCGGGCTGACCGACGGGCCTCTCAAGCTCGACCGCCCAGGCACATCGCCGATGGACCCAAGCCGCACGGCCGCCGCTCCAGCGCCGACGCCGACCCCCGCGCCTGTCGTCGCGGCGGGCCCCTCGGTGTCTCAGCGCCTTATGGAGTTCGACGGCCTCATCATGGGAAAGCAGGCCGACATCAACCGGGTGCAGGCCGAGCTTGACGGCGAGCGCCTCGGCGCCGAAAAGAACCTCGTCGACGCGGAAGGCCGAAAAACCGACCAGGTACTCGCAAAGCTTTACCGCGCGATCACCGCGGTCGCCAAGCGCGAAGGCGTGAGCGTCGTCGTCGATAAGGCGACCACCCTGTACGGCCATCCGGCCGTCGATCTGACGGACAAGATTCTCAAACAACTCAACTCCCCGGTCACAGCTCAATGAAAACCCTTCCAAAACCCATGACAGTCGCCGAGATCGCAGCCCTCGTCGGGGGAACGGCTTCGGGTGCGCTCGATCAGCGCATCACGGGAGTCTCCACCTTGGCCGAAGCCGGGGCCAACGACGCGGCCTTCTTGGAGAATGCGAAATACTGGGCGCAGGCATCAGCCGCCTGCGCGGGATGCCTATTCGTTCCTCCCGAGGCCAAGGACACCGCGTTCTCCGCCAAAGCGAAAATCCTCACCCCCGAGCCCCGCGCCGCGTTCGCGGTCCTGGTGCGCATGATCGACGAAGCCAACAAGCTCAAGCCGCTGCCCATCCTCAGCCAAAAGGCCTCCATCAGCGGGCAAGCCGTCCTCGGCACGGGAGTGACCGTCGGCGACTTCACCGTCATCGAGAAATACGCCTCGGTCGCGGATAACACGGTCATCATGCCGCAGTGCTACATCGGAGCCAACGTCAAGATCGGACGCGATTGCTTGATCTACCCACAAGTGGTCATCCGCGAGGACTGCATCATCGGCGACAACGTGATCATCCACCCCGGCGCGGTGATCGGCGCCGACGGCTTCGGTTTCGTGACCGACCGAAAAACCGGCAAGCACACCAAGATCCCCCAGTTGGGCAACGTCGTCATCGACAGCGGCTGCGAGATCGGGGCCAACACGACGATCGACCGCGGAGCCGTCGGTTCGACGTTCGTCGCGGCGGGCACGCAGATCGACAACCTCGTCCAGATCGGCCACAACGTCCGCATCGGCCGCGATTGCGTCGTCGTCGCCGGAGCCGGGATCGCCGGCTCGTCGAACATAGGCAACAACGTCGTCCTCGCCGGGCAGGCCGGTATAGTCGGCCATATCACCATCGGCGACGGCTGCGTGGTCACGGCTCAATCCGGCGTGATGAGCGACACCCCCCCCAAGACGACCGTTTTCGGCTCTCCGGCCCGGCCGCACCGCGAGGGCATGAAGCTTCAAGCTTTGTACGGACGCCTGCCGGAGCTTTTCGACAGACTCAAGGACATCGAAAAAATACTCGACACCAAGGCCAAGTGAGGATCATGAACGAAACCCCCCCGCTGCAGACGACGATCGCCAAGGAGGCCGAACTCGAGGGCGTCGGCCTCCACACTGGCAACAATTCGAAGATCACCTTCCGGCCCGCGCCCGCCAACACCGGCATCCGCTTCTTCCGCGCGGACATCCCGGGCACGCCCATGATCCCCGCGCGATTGGACTTCGTGCTCACCACCGTGCGCGGCACCAACCTGGGCCTGGGCGAGGCCAAGGTCCACACCGTGGAGCACGTGCTCTCGGCGTGCACGGGCCTGGGCATCGACAACATCGACATCCTGGTCACGGCCAATGAGCCGCCGATCATGGACGGCTCGGCGCTGCCCTTCATCGACGCCCTGCTGCGGGCGGGGCTTAAATCCCTCGACGCACCGAAGCGTTTCCTGCATCTTCCTCACGAGGTGGTCTATCTCGCCAAGGACGGGGCGCGCTACCGCGCCATCCCTTCCGATAAATTCGAGATCGTGGCCACTTTGATTCATGACCATCCCCTGATGCCGAAAATGACGCTGTCGATGACGCTCGAGCGCGACAGCTATCTCGCCGAGGTGGCGCGCGCTCGCACGTTCTGCTTCGAGCACGAGGTTTCTTATCTTAAGTCCCAGGGCCTGGCCCAGGGCGGCAGCCTCGAGAACGCCATCGTCATCGGCCAAGATCGCTTCCACACCAACGAGGAGGGGCTGCGATTCCCCGACGAGTTCGTACGCCACAAGATGCTCGACCTCATCGGAGACCTCACCTTGGTCGGACGTTCCCTATTTAAAATCCGCATCGAGGCCGAGCGCCTCGGCCACGCCCACAACGTCGAGTTCGCCAAGCTCCTCGACGATGCGGCCAAGGCCATGCGCAAGCCCAAAATACACGCCCTGGAGGCCAAATGAGCACTGAAACCGCCGCCGTTTCTCCGTTCTCCGCCGCACCTATCCGCACCCTCGACATCGCCGGAGTCAAAAAAGCGATCCCGCACCGCTATCCCTTCCTCTTGGTCGACCGCATCCAGGTCATCGAGGAAGACAAGCGCTGCATCGGCATTAAGATGGTGACCGCCAACGAAGAGTTCTTCGAGGGCCACTTCCCCGGTCAACCCGTCATGCCCGGAGTGCTGATCGTCGAGTCGATGGCGCAGACCGCGTGCGCGATGCTTCTCTCCAAGGGCGGCTTCGAAAACAAGATCGCCTTCTTCATGGGCATCGACGAGGCCAAGTTCCGCGCTCCGGTGCTGCCCGGCACCGTGCTCACGCACCACATCGAGATTCTGCGCCTGGGCCGCGCCGGCAAGTTCAAGGGCGAGGCGTACGTCGACGGCAAGATGGTCGCCGAAGCGACGATGACCTTCGCCTTAGTCGACAAGGCTCAGGCCTAGCCATGGCCATCCACCCCACCGCGATCGTCGATCCCTCCGCCAAGCTCGATCCGACCGTGGAGATCGGCCCTTACGCGATCATTGGCCCCGAGACCGTCATCGGCCCGCGTACCAAGGTCGGCGCTCACGCCGTCGTCGAGCACGCGACCCTTGGCGCCGACAACGTCCTACACCCCGGCTGCTACGTGGGCACGCCCCCCCAGGACTTGAAGTACGCGGGCGAGAAAACCCGCCTCGTCATGGGAGATAAGTGCGTAGTGCGCGAGTGCGTGACCATCAATCGCGGCACCGCCACCGGCGGCGGCGTAACCAAGATCGGCTCCAACTGCTTGTTCATGGCCTACTCCCACGTCGCGCATGATTGCGCCTTAGGCGACGGCGTTATCTTGGTCAACAGCGTCGCTCTCGCCGGCCACATTACGATCGGAGAATGCGCGGTGATCGGAGGCTTGGCCGCCATCCACCAATTCACGCGCATCGGCCGCTACGCGATGCTTGGCGGCGGCTCGATGAATGGGCAAGACATCCTGCCCTTCACCACCACTCAGGGCGACCGCGCGGTGCTGCGCGGCCTGAACATCCTGGGCATGCGCCGCGGCGGTTTCTCGCGCGAGGCCATGTCGAAAATCAAGGACGCCTACAAAACTCTTTTCCTCTCGGGCCTGACCCAGACGGAGGCCGTCGCGCAGCTGAAATCCGAGGGTCCGTCCAAGGAAGTCCAGGAGTGGATCGACTTCATCGAGTCCTCCGGCAAGCGCGGCGTGATGCGCCCCGCCGTTGGAGAGACCGCGGTCGAGGAAGCCTCGGTCTGATAGTGGCCGAGTCCCTGGGTTTAGTCGCCGGCTCCGGACGCTTCCCTTTCCTCGTCGCCGAGGAGGCCAAGCGCCGGGGCGTAAGCGTCGTCGCCCTGGGGATTCCGGGCGTGACCGATCCGTCGCTTGAGTCGGTGGCGGGCGGCTTGACTTGGTTTAAGCTCGGACAGATCGACGCGCCGATCAAGACGCTTAAGGACGCGGGCGTGCACAAGGTCGTCATGGCCGGCAAGGTCCAGCACGTCTCGCTGTTCGGCGGCGTGATGCCGGATTGGCGCGCCGCGAAAGTTCTAATGGGCCTTAAAGATAAACGCACCGACACTATTCTCAAGGCCGTCGTAGACGAATTTGCCAAGGACGGATTGGAATTCGTCTCCTCGGCGATCTATCTAGAACATCTTCTGGCATCCAACGGTCCCATGACCAAGCAAACCTTCACCAAGGAGCAATTGTCTGACGCCGCTCTCGGCTGGCGCGCGGCCAAGGCCGTGGCCGGCTTCGACATCGGCCAAACCGTGGTCGTGCAGGGCTCGGCCATCGTCGCCGTCGAAGGCATGGAAGGCACCGACGCCTGCGTCAAACGCGCCGCGGAACTGGCGCGCTCGCAGGGCAAAGAGCCGGCGCTCGTGGTCGTGAAAGTTGCCAAGCCGCGTCAGGACTTCCGCTTCGACCTGCCCGTCGTGGGCCGGGACTCTTTGGTCAACTTCAAAGCCGCCGGCGTCAAGGCGGTGGCACTTGAGGCGAACTCGACCTTGGTCTTCGATCGCGAGCTGTTCGCCGCCGACGCCGACGCCGCCGCCATTGCCGTCGCCGGTTTTCCACCGGAGGGGCCGCTATGACTGAATCATCCAAGATACGAGTGGCCGTCATCGGCGCCGGGAAAATGGGCACGCATCATGCCCGCGCCCTGTCCAAGGTGCCCGACGTCGAGCTCGTGGGCGTCTGCGACACCAACATCTGGAAGGCGCAGCTCGCGGCCTGGCAGTCCAACACCGTGGCCATGCGCGACTATAAAGACGCATTGTCTCGCGTGGATGCCGTAATCGTGGCGGTGCCGACTCCGATGCACTACGAGGTCGGCAAGAACGCGCTCACGGCCGGCGCGCACGTGCTCATCGAGAAGCCCTTAGCCTCCTCGGTCGATGAAGCCAAGGAATTGCTCGCCCTCTCCGAAAGCAAGCAGCTCATCCTCCAAGTCGGCCATATCGAGCGCTTCAACCCGGCCGTGCTCGAGGCCGTCAAGCACATCCGCGATCCGCGCTACATCACCGTCGAGCGCCTGGGCCCCTACGACCCCCGCACCGCTCACATCGGCGTGGTCATGGACTTGATGATCCACGATCTCGACATCCTGCTGACCCTCGTGGGCAGCGAGGTCGAAAGCATCGAGGCCTTGGGCGCCAACTTGCTCTCCGGCCAAGAGGACATCGCCAACGTGCGCGTACGCTTTAAGACCGGCTGCGTGGCTGATCTCACGGCCAGCCGCATCTCGCTCGAGAAAAGCCGCAAGCTGCGCGCCTTCCAAAAGGACTCCTACATCTCCATCGACTACGGCAACACCGCGCTCAAGGTCTACCGCAAGAAATCTCCGGTCATCAAAAGCCTCAAGGACGTGGAGTACCTGCGCCCCAAACTCAGCTCCACCGATCCGCTGCGAAACGAGCACCAGCACTTCCTCGACTGCATCCGCCACAACCGTAAGCCGTGGCCCAGCGGCGAGCGCGGCGTGGAGGCATTAAAACTTGCTTTACAGATATCCGAGGAACTTAGGCGCTACGAACTGGCCGGACACGCGGGGTCACGCTCATTGATTCCCAGCTGGGCTCAGGACCTGGGCAAGATCGCCAAATCCGTTGGCAAGGACATATTGAGGAGCTGATGCGAAACATTCATCCTAACTGTTGGCGCCAACAGTTGTGGGACATCATTCTGCTTGCCGCGCCGATTGCGGACCTGCCTCAAATGGCGAGATCCTCAGACAGATCAATCTGATGCGCCTCTCCCAAGGCAAATCGTAAAAATAAGTTATCCACAAACTTGGTTTGAACCAAGTTTGTGGATAAGTCCCAAAAAATGAAGCCAAACCAATATCTCATCGTCGCCGGAGACCCTTCGGGGGATCTCCACGCGTCCAACCTGATCAAAGCGCTCAAGCGCCGCGACGCCTCCGCGCGCGTGGCCGCCGTGGGCGGCCCGCTGTGCCGCGCCGCGGCCGATGAGTTCATCGAGGATTTGGTTTCGCACGGAGTCACCGGATTTTGGGAACCGGTGCTCAAGATCGGATTTTTCCTCGAGCTCGCCGGGCACCTCAAGCGTTTCCTAGCCGAGCGCCGCCCGACCGCGCTGATCTGCGTGGATTATTACGGCTTCAACCGGCGCATTCTCCCCTATGCCAAGGACGCCGGCGTGCCATCCTTCTATTTCGTCAGTCCTCAGGTATGGGCAAGCCGACCGGGCCGCATCCAGGTGCTGAAAAAATTCGTTAAAAAGATGATCGTGATCTTTCCTTTCGAGGAAAAACTCTACCGCGAAGCCGGTGTTCCCGCCGAGTTCGTCGGGCATCCTCTATTGGACTTGATCGCCGAACCGAAGGCGCGGTCGCCGCAAGCGAAGGTTATCGGTCTTCTGCCGGGAAGCCGTTCCTCGGAAGTAAAGCGCCATCTCCCCATCTTCCTCGACGCCTTTCGTTCTCTCAGGCGGAATCATCCCAATCTCCAAGGCCTCTTATTCGCCTCCGCCAATCAAGAAGACGCGGTCTACGGCACTCTTCCCGAAGGAGTCCGCCTCGTGAGAGAACAGGACTATCAACTTCGATCCTCTCTCGACCTCGCGATTTGCTCCTCGGGCACCGCGACGCTTGAAAACGCCCTTCTGGGCGTTCCCATGGTCGTGGTTTACAAGATGTCGTGGGCGACCTATCTCGTCGCGCGCGCGCTGGTCAGCGTCAAGAACGTCGCCATGGCCAACATCCTGGCCGGCAAGACCGTGGTCGCCGAGCTGATACAGGGCGACGCCACGCCCGAGCGAATCATCGTCGAAGTCTCCGCGATACTCGACAATCCCAAGCGGGCCGAAGCCGTCCGCGCCGAGCTTCTCGCCGTGCGCCGCTGCCTCGGCGCGCCCGGAGCCGTCGACCGAGCGGCGGCGGCCATACTCACCTCCGCCGTCCCGGAGGCCGTCCAATGAGCGTGGGCCGGCGGCTGTCCCGCTACCTCCGCCCTTATCGCGCGCGCTTCGCCTGGGCCTGCGCCGCGATGGTCGCGGTCTCTGCCTTCAATGGGTTGGCGATCCTGCTGCTCAAGCCTATCGTCGACGAGGTCTTCATCGCCAAGGACCTGCGCATGCTGGCCTTGGCCGTCGTCGCCGTGCCGCTGCTGGTGTCGCTGAAGGCCGCGGCCTCCTATATCCAGAACTACCTGATGAGCTGGGTCGGCCAGCGCGTCACCCAGCAGATCCGCGAGGACTTATTCCGCCATCTCCATCTCCTGCCTTTGGAGTTCTACGCGGGGCTGCGCGGGGCCGACGTCCTCTCCAAGGTCACCGGCGACCTGACTTTGGCGCAAGGCGCGCTGACCACTTTGCCCGTCTATCTGATCCGCGATACGCTCACCGTCGCCTTCCTGATCGCATCGTTGTTTAAGCTCGACTGGCGCTTCGCGACGCTGACCGTGCTCGGCTCGCCGCTGTCGCTGGCCGCGCTGTATGTCCTGTCGCGCAAGATGCGCCAGGCCAGTCGTCAGTCGCAGATCGCCGTCGACCGCCTGCACCACCGCTTCCAGGAAAGCGTGCAAGGGATGCTGACGGTGAAGGCCTTCAACTACGAGGAGGGCGCCACCGAGAAGTTCCGCGAGGAAAACGACTCCTTCTTCCAGCCGATGATGCGCTACCTGCGCGCCACCGCGATGATGAACCCGCTGTTGGAAGTCGGCGCCTCGATCATGGTGACCGCGGTCATGTGGTTCGGTGGGCGAGAAGTGATCCAGGGACACATGACCCCGGGCGCTTTCTTCGCCTTCCTGGGCGCTATGTTCGCCGCCTATGCGCCGATCAAGAACCTCGCCCGCGTCAATGCCGAGGTCCAGCGCGCCTGGACCTCGGTGGAGCGTATTTTCCAGTTGCTCGACGAAAAGCCGTCGATATCGCGCAAGCGCGCGCCCGCTTTCTTGGGGCTGCGGCAACAAATCCATTTCGAAGGCGTCGGCGTGAGATATCCGGGCGCGCGAACGTGGGCTTTGCGCGGCCTCGACCTCGAGATCCGCAAAGGCTCGCGCACGGCCATCGTGGGCCCCAACGGCTGCGGAAAGACCACGGCGGCAAAACTCCTGCTGCGCCTGCACGACCCCCTCGAGGGCCGCCTGACCTTCGATGGCATCAACGCGCAGGATCTCGACGCGGGCTCGATCCGCTCGCGCATCGGACTGGTCACCGCGGACGCAGCACTGTTCAACGACACCGTCCTCCAGAACCTCGTGCTCGGACGCAAGGTCGTGACCCTCTCCGAGATCGAGCGCGCTTGCCGCGCCGTCGGCGCCGAGGAGTTCATCGCCGCCCTCCCCGAGGGCTACCAGACGATGCTGGGCGACTGGGGTTTTTCGCTCTCCTCGGGCCAGCGCCAGAAGCTGGCGATCGCACGCATGCTTCTCAAGGAGCCCGACGTCATCGTCCTCGACGAGGCCACCGCCCATCTCGACGGGCCCGCCGAGCGCGAGGTGCGCGCGGCGCTTGCGACGGCGCTGGCCGGGCGCACGGTGATCACGATCGCCCACGACCTGGCCTCGGTGGCGCCGGCCGACCGCATCTTCGTGCTCAACGCCGGGACTTTGGCCGAGTCGGGAACGCACTCGCAGCTGATGGCGGCGCGCGGCCTCTATCACCGACTTTTCGAGCTGCAAAGTGCTGCGCGCGACGCCGGAAGCGCGCAGCCCGCGGAGGCGCCATGATCGCCAAAGAAGAGCTCCTGGCGAGGTTTTCCGAGTATTCGCCCCACGTCGATCCCATAGCGCTCGAGCTGGCTTGGGATTTCGCCGAGAGGGCGCACAGCCACCAGGCACGGGCCTCGGGCGACCACTATCTCACGCATTGCGCGGCGGTGGCCGAGTCGCTACTCGAGTGGCGCATGGACCTGCCCACGGTGTGCGCGGGGCTTCTTCACGACACCGTCGAGGACACCTCCACCACCGAGGGGCAGTTGCGCGCGGAGTTCGGCGAAGAGATCGCGATGCTGGTCATGGGCGTGACCAAGCTCGACGCGTTGCGCTTTGAGTCGCGCGACGAGGCGCAGGCGGAGAACTGGCGCAAGATGCTGCTGGCCACCGCGCAGGACATCCGGGTCATCGTCGTGAAGCTGGCCGACCGGCTGCACAACATGAAGACGCTCAACTTCCTTAAACGTGAAAAACAAGAGCGCATCGCCGCGGAGACCATGGCCCTTTACGCCCCGCTCGCCCACCGCTTGGGCATGTTCAAGCTCAAGGGGCAGCTCGAGGACTTGGCCTTCATCTATCTCCATCCCGAGGAGCACGCGGAACTGCACAACAAGGTCGAGGCGACTTTGGCCGGGCGCGAGAAAAATCTCAATGAGACGCGCACGGCCATCGAAAAGGTGCTGGCCGGAACGAACATCCCCTGCCGCATCCTGGCGCGCACGAAAACACTGTGGTCGATCTACGGAAAGATGGAACGGCAGCAGAAGCCCTTCGAGGATATCCAGGACGCGCTGGGCGTGCGCTTGATCACCGACACGGTGGCCAACTGCTACGCGCTGCTCGGCATCATTCACACGCATTTCAAGCCGGTGGCCGGCTCCTTCACGGACTACATCTCGACGCCGAAGATGAACCTATACCGCTCCCTGCACACCACGATCGCCAGCCCCAGCGGGGAGCTCGTCGAGATCCAGATCCGCACCGAGGAGATGCACCGTTCCTCGGAGTACGGCATCGCGGCCCATTGGCGCTACAAGACGGGCGAGTCGGCGCGGGACGCGCATATGGAGGAGAAGCTCAACTGGCTGCGGCAGTGGATGGAGTGGCTGCAGGACCTGAATTCGCCTCGCGAATTCTTGGATAGTCTCAAGACCGACCTCGAGTTCGACCAGGTCTTCGTGTTCACGCCCGCGGGCGAGGTGAAGGTGCTGCCGGCAGGAGCGACGCCGCTGGACTTCGCCTTCGCGGTGCACACCGAGATTGGCTCAACCTGCGTGGGCGCTCAGATCAACAACAAGATGGTCAAGCTCGATCATCTGCTGAAATCGGGCGACATCTGCAAGATCATCACGAAAAAAGGTTCGAAGCCGAAGAAGGACTGGCTTAACTACGTGAAGACGGCCCGGGCGCGCTCGAAGATCCGCCACTACCTGCGCGAGCAGGGAATCGTGGCTTAAGCCGGGCCCGAGGGGCCCGGCACAACTGCAATTGAGGAAAGCCTCATAGCAGTTAGTCGTCCCAGTCGTCGCCGTCGCCGGACATCTTGGCCAGCCGACTTTCGATCATCTTGTCGCGGTTGGCCTTCTTCTTGGCGATCTTTTCCTTAAGCTCGACGGCCACCTTCTCCGCCTTGGCAAGCCGATATTGATCGATGTCTAGCTTTACATCGAGGAGCTCGCCAAGAAGATTTTTGAGCTCGGGTTTAGCCGCGGCTTTTTCCGCTTCGGAGCCTTTTCGCGCCTTTTGGGCGGCCTGGCGCACGCTTTTTTCGATCTCGTGCATCTTCATGTACTTCTCATGCAGGGCCATGTCATGATCACGGCCCATCATCCCGCCCATGCCGCCGCGGCGCATGCCCATGCCGCGATGCTCGCCCATCTTTCCGTCTTTGTCGCCGCGACCCTCGCCCATTCGGGCGCCACCGCGCGGGCCATGACCTTCGTGCTCGCCCTGCTCCGAGCGGGGCTCGTCATCGTCGCCATCATCGGCCCGAACTGAGATCGGTGCCGCGATCCAACCGGCCGCCAAGGCCGCCGCCAAAGTGACTCGAGAAATTCTCATAGTGGGGTCCTCCTCCATGTCGGGCCAAGGGTAGCCCCGATCCGGCTCGCCGTCAAGACCCAAGAGGCGTGCGATTTATTTTCTTTTGGGCTGGATCATCCGAACGATCATGGTCGCGCTTGTCCAAGCGCTCCGGCCGATGGCCGCGGCCATCGTCAGGTCCGCAGGCCCCAATTCCCGCTTCTTCGTCATGTTGAGGCAGACCCATCCGCCGACCGACTCCCGCAGCTTCTTATCATCGGCGCCCGCCAAGCTCGCATAGGCAGGGATGGCTTCCGGAGAGATGTCGGCACGATTCGACTGAAGCAGAGCGGCGGAAAGATCTTGGATGGCCGAGAGGCATCGGTGGCGCACCGGTGGGGCGAAGGCTCGCGAGACATTGTCGTGCAGATCATCCCTGTCGGCGCCGCCGACGGCTTTTTCCGTCTGTATCAAAGCCGCGACGATGATGGCGGCCTGCATCCATGTGTATCGCGCCTCGGACGGATACGCCTTGAAATCAGGCAGTTTTTGGTCCGCATAGTCGAAAAACTTGACGGCATAACTATGCGCGTAAGCGGTGATGATGCCGCCCGGGGTGTCTCTTAGTTTAAGATGCCGTTCTTGCTCAGCCATGGAATACAGCTCTTAGGTCGATTGTCCCGGGGAACCCCCCCCCATTTAGCGGGGGCTCAAAAAAATTCCCGGCTTATCAGATTATTTTCTTCGGATCGAGCTGCCGCGCTCCATGCTGAATTGTCACCAGTCCGGCACGATCTACTTTGAGACGGTAAATAATTCGATAGCTGCCGAGGATTGCCTCGCGCACGTTTGGATCGCTTAGATCAGGCACAATTCGGCCCGATTTAGGAAAGGAACCGATTCGATCGAGCGCTTCGAAAAGATCAATGACGAAAATACGCGCGTATTCACTCGAATCCCTAGAGATGAACGAAATGATGGAGTCCAAGTCCTGCGCGGCCTGGAGAGACCATATTACTTTAACCATCTTTTCATCTTGGATTTCATTTTCTCATGAGAAATCGATTGGCCCGCATCCAGCTGCTGGATGCCTCTTTCGATTTTCGCCAGCAGTAAAAGTCGGTCCAGCGCGTCCTCAAAAGAGGCATTCTCGGGCAATCCTTGGACAGCCTGAATAACCTTTTGCTTGGTCGTCATATACCTAGGATAGCGGGACTTTCATCATAATTCAATGGCTCGCAGATTGCTCTGTGCCGCGTTGGCGGGCTTTTTCAGCTTCGAGTGCCGCGACGGGAATCTCACCGCGCGACAGCGCATCGCTTAACGCTTCTCCGTCCCAAGGCCGCCACCAGCGGTACTCATGCGCGGCCAGCCACGCAACCGAGACCTTGGATCGGTCGACGAACACCATCGCCTTCTCATCCCACCACGCTAGCGCCCAGCGATCCCTCGGCAGATACGACAAGTACCAAGGCCGGAGCATCTCTCGGCGCGTGCCGTCCGGATAAACCCGCACGCTCGGCAGTCGATCGGGATAAGCGCGGATCAACAGCGCGTCGAACTGATTGCGCTCGACAAAAGCGCGCATCGGCTCCGGGCCCGTCAGCGCCTGCTGAAGCTCGGGCAATTGGCCATGGAACAGATAGCGGCCGTCGCCATACACCCGACCCTCAAGACCCAACCGCCACCCCAAATACCCGCCCCACTCGTAGGTGTTGAACAGCCGCAGCGGCCCGAACACATCGCACTGCCCCGCGACAAAATCGACGGCATTACGCGCCACATACACATCCGAAAACGCCAAGCCGCGCTGCGAACCCATCGTCGATGCGCCAAGAAGCAATGTCGCCGCCATAAGCCCCACTATAACCCATGACGCCTTCGGCCGCGGAAATGACGCCGCAAAACAACCGGCAGCAGCAGCCGCAAAATAAATCCCGAAGCGAGCGCTTAACACCGTCGCCGCGCCCAGAACCGCCGCGCTCAAAACTAATGCCGGCGCTCGACGGCGGGCGCTTAGCACCAGCCCCGCCCCGACGATCAGCGACCCGATCAAAGGCCGCTGAAAACGTAACCGCCAGTCCACCGGTCCCCACTCACTGATGATGCTTCCAACCTGATCGCCGCCATGAGTTAAAAGCACTGAATAGATCTTTAGCCCATATGGGTTGACCAACGCCCCGAGCAGCGCCCCGCACACCTCCGCCCCAAAATTCGCCGGCTTCTTGCCGCGGCCGAATCTCGCCGCCAACGCATACGCCAAATATAGAGCCAACCCAACGGCAAAGCCTGCGTGAAGATTTCCCCACAGCGAAAACAATCCAAAGCCAAAAAGAAAGGAAGCTTGGCCGGACTCCAACCGTCGAAGAAGAACGGCAAAGAAACAAGCCGACAGCAGATCAATACGAAGATCGGCCTGCGCCAGCGCCGCGCAGGACCATAGCGCCAAGCCCGCCGCGCGCGCCGCGCTGCTGGCGCCCTTATCGCGCAGAAGACCGTCGACAGGAAAGAATGCGGCTAGAAGGAATACAACCTTGAGGGCCCAAAGCCCCCACATCCCGGCCAGCGAATGAACGACATAGAAAATGACTTGGGCAAGCCACTCAAAGTCGATCCACGGCTGACCGTAACGCGTGAAGGAAAATGAATCCGCGACGGGAACCGCCGCATGCGCTAAAATCCAGCGGCCGGCGGATAAATGCCAAAACAGATCCGGGCTATATAAGGGAAGGGATAAAACAATCAGGGCCAGGGCAAAAGCCCAGGCCCTGAACAGGACCCCTTCCGTAAGGATGGATGCTTTGGGTATTATCGAGTCGGGCGAACCGCGCGCCCGGACTTGATGCAGTCCGTGCACACGTAAACGGTCATGGTCCGACCGGCGAGAACGACCTTCTGCCTCTGAAGATTAGGGCGGAAGATGCGCTTCGTGGCCTTATGCGAATGGCTGTAGCTGTTGCCGGACTTGGGGCCTTTGCCGCAACTGGGAATCTGACACTTAAATGACATCGAGCGATTATAGCAAACCCATCCAGTACTTAAAAGGGGTGGGTCCTCGTCGGGCGATCCTCTTCGAGCACCTCGGCGTCAAGACCGTGGGCGACCTCCTGACCCATTATCCCCGCCTCTGGCAGGACCGCCATGAGACCCAGGACCTGCGCCTGCCCACCGCGTCCGGGCTTATCGTTCTGCGCGGACGCGTCGTACGCTCCATGACCCACAACGCCGGCCCCAGCTTGGCGATACATAAGGCCGTGCTCGCCACCGCCCACGGCAAAGTCGACTGCCTATGGTTTAAGCACCTCTCCCGCCGCTACGACGCCTTCGCGGCGTTGAAAAAGGACACCGCCGACGGCGCCGACATCTGGGTGGTCGGCCGCGCCGAGCCCGATTTGACCGGCGTGCGCGAGATCCGCGTCGACGAGCATTACCCCCTGTCCGACGAGCGCTGGCGCATGCACGTCGGACGTCTTACTCCCGTCTACGCCCTCACCGAAGGACTGACACAGCGCTTCGTGCGCGAAGCCACCTACAAAGCCGTCGAGCTGTCGGCCGACGCGGCGCGCGACATCGTGCCCGCCGAACTCATCGCCAAGCGCAAGCTTCTCGCCGCAGCGCAGGCGGTGCGCGGCATCCACTTCCCACGATCGGAGGCCGAGCTCGAGGCCGCGCGCGCGCGCCTGGCCTACGAGGAGCTGCTGCTGCTCGAGCTCGCCTGGATACTCAAGCGCCTCCAAACCCGCGGCCTGGCCAAGCGCTTTTCGTATGAGATCAAGCGCTCTTTGCTGACCCCCTTCCGCCAAGGCCTGGGCTTCGAGCTCACCCGCGCCCAAAAACATGTCATTAACGAGATCTTCGAGGACATGCGCAAGCCCTATCCTATGACGCGCCTGCTCCAGGGCGACGTCGGATCGGGGAAAACCGTGGTGGCCCTCTCGGCTTTGCTGTTGGCCGTGGAAAATGGGGGACAAGGCGTATTAATGGCCCCAACGGAAATTTTAGCGGACCAACACCGCGCCACGCTTGATCGCTTCTTGAAAGGCTTGAAGGTCAAAGTCGCTTCGCTGACCTCGCGCGTACCCAAGAAAGAGCGCGAAAAGATTTTAACGTCAATTCGCGCCGGCGACATAGACATCGTTGTCGGCACCCATGCCTTGTTGGAAGGGGATGTCAATTTTCCGCGCCTGCGCCTGGCCGTTATCGATGAACAGCATCGCTTCGGCGTGCGCCAACGCACGACCTTGCGTCAGAAAGGCAATCTCATCGATTTACTCGTGATGACGGCAACCCCCATCCCGCGCACCTTGGCGCTGTCTTTGTACGGCGACCTCGAGGCCTCGACCATCGACGAGCTGCCTCCCGGCCGGCCGCCGATCGTGACCTTCCTGTCGCCGGAGGCCGAGGCTTTCGCCGCCGTGCGCCGCGAAGTCGTCGCCGGACGCCAAGCCTACATCGTCTATCCCATTATCGAGGAATCCGCCCGCCTGGACTTGCAATCGGCCAAAGCCGAGTTCGAGCGCCTTCAAAAAGAGGTGTTCCCCGACCTAAAGGTGTCCTTGATCCACGGCGCCATGCCCGGAAAGACCAAGAGCACAGTGATGACCGAATTTTCCAAGGGCGAGTCGCAAATCCTCGTCGCCACCCAGGTCATCGAGGTCGGCATCGACGTCCCCAACGCGACGGTTATGATCATCCAAAACGCCGACCGCTTCGGCTTGGCCAGCCTCCATCAGTTGCGTGGACGCATCGGCCGCGGCGCCGCCGAATCCTATTGCCACCTCGTGGCCGATCCGCGCACCCCGCAGGCGCGAAGCCGCCTCGAGATCATGACCGCCACCGCCGACGGCTTCCGCATTGGTGAAGAAGATTTAAAGCTGCGCGGCCCCGGCGAATTGCTGGGCGTGGCCCAAAGCGGAGAACTGTCTCTGGCCGTCGCCGACCTGCTTAAGGACGTGGAGCTTCTGGGCCAAGCGCGCGCCGATGCCGATGAATTGCTCAGCGCCGATCCTAAGCTTCTATCCTCGGGCCACAAGCTCATCCGTGAACGGCTGATCGCCTTGTATCAAAGCCGCTGGAACTGGATCGACCTGGCCTGATCTTAGGAGGGACCGAACAAACGCCGGCTCGCGGAGCCCCCTATGGCGTTGAGCGAGGTGATGGCGCTGAGTTTAAATTCGCGGATTTGTCCCTCTAATTCCACCAGCAGCGCGCTGCGCTGCTCATCGATGCCCCGGAATATCCACCTCGTGCCGGATTTATCGATCTCTTTTACCCTCGCTTCGATTTGGGCGGAGCTGAGATTCTTATTCGCCCGGCTTAATTCCTCTTTGAGTTGCGACCGCAGGAATTCGATTTGAATCGCGTCGCCTGGGCGGAAGGCGTTGACCGCCTTTGCAAATTGATCGCCGGATTTATACGCCCCGGCTTCAAAGAGCTCATCTATGGATCGAATGTCGTGCTGCCCGCGTTTGAGCGTAATCTGATGCCCCTTATCGCCCATTAGGATGATTTCCTTGTCATTGGCACTCAAGACTTTGCCGATAGCCTTATAATCGTCTCCGTCAGCGACATGGTTGATGCTGACTTTCAGGCCGCGGAGCCCTTGGTTGCGGCTCCAGGGATCGGCTAAAGAACCGAGGCTGCTATAGAGCGTGGCAAAACGAGGAGAGGATTGCTGGCTAACCTCTATCGCCTCGACTTGGATTTCGCGCGTGACGGTAGTTGGCGGCAGGCCGCTGAGGCCATCCCGCGTTCTTAAGATGATATGGCCGTCATCGGCGACTCCATAAAGCGTCCCCGTCACCGTGCGCCCATCGGCCGTTTTAATGGAGACTGTTTTTTGTTTGTAGCGAGATTGGGACAGCGTCTTCAGCCCGGCGTCGACTTTCGGGACATCCACCAGGCTCTCAAGAGAATTAAGGTTGACTGGACCCTTGCCCGCATAGGACACCAGTTTCCCGGATGCGCCGACTGCCTGTTGGGTGACAGGACGAGTCGCTTTTTTCTCCGCCGCGTCGACTGCGCGCATGCCGCGTCGACAGCCCATGCCCATTAACGAATTGACGGCCGAGACATAGGTGCACGGATTGAGGACCGCCGACAGCATAAGATCCTGGGGAATCGGCATGGTCGGGCTCTTTCCCTCTAAAGCCAAGTCCTGGCCGTCCATCATGCCAACCGCAACGATCGGAGCTAACACGTTGAAAAGAACCGGATGGCCCTGATAGAGCCGATAAGCGCCGATGCCGACGTAGTTGACGCCCGCCACAAGCTTGTTGAACGCGCCGCCTTGGTTGTTAAGATAAGCGACTTTAAGCGCCCGGCCATCGGCGAAATTCAACGGACGGCCTTCTCGGGAGGCGCGCTCGATGATATCGCCTGCTCGGGCAAGCAGGATAGGACCTGCTTTGGAGTCGCTTGGAATTTCGGCGGAGTCCAGAAGACGGGCAACTTCGCGAGAGGCGGAAGGCCTCGCGATGGCCGGGGGCTCCGGTGCCGTGCGACGCATGTCGTACTGCGCAGCCGGCAGCATCATGGAGGATTTTTGTCCCTCGCCGGCGTCGGGCATCTCCAGCGGGCGAACAAGGGCCAACGCGGATTTAGATTGTTCAAAGGCACGGTTGAGCGCGCCCGCATCAAGGGTTCCAAAGTTTTTAGTCATCGCGGCGAGCTGATTTGACTGAGCGGACAGCACGGGGGAGGCGAGCGCTTTTGACGGTTCCTGTGCCCCATGTGGAAAGAGGGCATCCTGCAGCTGTTTGGTTTTGAGCTGGAGCTCATTTATTTGGGTCGTCAAACCTGAATCGGGCTGCGGGGAGCGGATCTCCATGGCCACGCGGTCGACCTGCTCGCGCAAGCGCGGGAAATCGCGGCGCAGGCGCGCCAGGTTATCCGGATTGCCAGCCTGGGTCTGAGCGGCAGTCAGCTCTTCTTTCAAAGCGGCCATGCGCAAGGATGTCCCGCCGCTTTGAGCGAACGCGAGGGGAGCAAGCGACATCAACAGCAGCGCAATTCGGCGCATCACGCGACAGGATAAAGCCAAAACCTCATATTTTCAAGAGGAGGACCTAGACGCAATAGGACCGAGGACCCTCCCATTGGACTGAGCCGATCCTCATACTATGGGGAATGCTCAATGCTTTCGGGGTATCGTTTCTCCTCATTTCCGGCGCCGCGGCGCAAAAGACATCGCTGCCGCCAATGATCAAAAGCGCTTTGGGAAGCGCCGCAAGCCCTTCTCCAGTTTTGTCGATGCAGCTCCTTCCGGCGGTTTATCAGCCGAACGCGCTTTCGCTGCCGGTCGCGGCGCTCGCTTTAACTCCTTCCGCTGCGCCCGCCGCACCCCAACGTCTTCCGCGCTGGTCGCCGCCTCGAGAGGGATATTTCGCCGATTACTCGATCCCCAAAAACGAGCGTCTTGAGCGTTTCGTGGAAATGACGACCAGGTTTTGATACGTTAAGGACCTCGTCTCTCCCGCGTCCGCCGAAGCATTTTCGGCGTACCTGGAGAAAACCGCCTCGCCGCGGTCGCCGCTGAAGCGCTGGCTGACGCCGAAACCGATCCGTGAAGCCGCCCGCCGGGAATTGGAAAGGCTGAATCGACTACTTCCCGCGGAAATAGACACCGCAATCGCGATGGCCGCGTATAAGAACGACTTCGGCCCCGCTGTCCGTCAACAGGCGACGCTCAACAATACCAGCGTTTTCTATAAGGCGCTCGCGGAAGAAGCGACCGGGCCGGAGCACTGGGCCTTCGCCTCCTATCTCAGACGAAAGATCGCCTACATCGCCAAGCAGTTGTCGTTCAAAGAGTCATTTTATGACCGCCTGTTTGAGCCGACTAAGGCATCCGATCCCTCCGCCTACGCCGAGACCGTTAAAGCGGGCCTTGAGGCCCGGACGCCGATGGAGTATGCGAATTTTTTTCGGGACAATCGCGTGCTTCTGATCGGCCAGACGCATCGGGTCGCATCTCACCTCAAAGAAATTCATGACCGCCTGGAAGAGCTGAAAGCCGCGGGCGTCACGCATATTTTTATCGAAGGGGTCAGCCCCGCCCGGCAGGAGTGGCTGGATCAAATCACCGAAAAACGAGAGACCGAAAAAAACACCGCCGGCACGCTCGCCATCGAGACCCCTGAACGCGCAAGGGCGCTGGGTTTGAAGGTGATGGCCATGGATATGCCCTCCAACTCGATCGGCGCGCTCAATGGGGCCGCGCAAAAGCGCGGCGACCGCGCCGCCGCCGAACGCGAGGTCTTCTTGCTTCGCAGAAATCGCTTCATGGCGCAAATGATCGCCAAGACTTTGCGCCGCGAACCGAACGCGAAAATCGTCGCGGTCGTGGGAGCCGCGCACGCCGACGCCTTGGGCAGCCCCGACCTTCTGGCAAAACAACAAAACACCAGCATCGCCGCCGAACTGAGGAATCGCCACGGCATCGCGTCCAAGACCGTCCGCCTTGTCGACGACAGCGGCGATTCCGATAGAACGGTCGCCGGCCTGATCAGCGAGCGCCATATCGCGACGCAGCGTTTTTATATTCCGCTCGGCTCCGATGGAGGCCTCTTGCACGCCGCATTCCGGCCGTCTATGTCCGACCTCCCCATTCCCACCGAGTAAGGCCATCTTGATGGACCGCCCTGAACAGGCTATAATACCCTGTCGTCGGCGAGGATTTGAGCCCGATTGCCCCATGCCAAATGGGTGCTAAAGAGGCGAACGAAACCACGCTAATCGGCGTGGTTTTTTCATTTAGAGGGATATGAGTCACGGACGCAAGACCTTCACCGACCGGGGCCGCGAAGACGAGCTAAGAGAGCTCCTCCATCGCCGGCTGCTCGTGCTCGACGGCGCCATGGGCACCATGCTCCAGGCCCACGACCTGACCGCCGCCGACTTCGGCGGCCCCGAGCTCGAGGGCTGCAACGAGAACCTCGTCCTGACCAAGCCCGACATCATCCGCGGCGTGCACGAGGCCTACTACGCGGCCGGCGCGAACATCGTCGAGACCAACACCTTCGGCGCGATCCGGCACGTGCTCTCCGAGTATGGGCTTCAAGACAAGGCGCGCGAGATCAACAAGAAGGCCTGCGAATTGGCCCGGCAGGCCGCTGCCAAGCACGCGACCAAGGACATGCCGCGCTTCGTGGCCGGAGCCCTTGGCCCCGGCACCAAAACCATCTCGGTGACCGGCGGCATCACCTATGACGAGGTGCTCGCGGGCTATCGCGAGGCGGTGACGGGCCTTCTCGAGGGCGGCGCCGACTTGGTCCTGCTCGAGACCCAGCAGGACACGATCAACATCAAGGCCTCCATCAACGGGATCAACGCCGCCTTTAAGGATGCCGGACGCTCGATTCCGGTCATGCTTTCGGTCTCCATCGAGACCATGGGCACCATGTTGGGCGGCCAGGACATCGCGGCCTTGGCCGACGCCGTCGCCCACTTCGACCTGCTCGCCATCGGCATGAACTGCGCCACGGGGCCGGACTTCATGACCGACCACCTGCGCACGCTGTCTTCGCTGACCCGGGCGTTCACGATCTGCTACCCGAACGCCGGTTTGCCCGATGAAAATGGCGCTTACAACGAAAGCCCCAACATGGTGGCCAAGAAAGTGGGCCGTTTCGCCGACGAAGGCTGGGTCAACCTCATCGGCGGCTGCTGCGGCACCACCCCCGAGCATATCCGGCTGATGGCCGAGGCCGTGGCGGGCAAGCCGCCCCGCCGGGCGCACAAGACCCGCCGCTCCTCGGTCTCCGGCATGGAGTCGCTTTCGCTCGACGAGGACCGCCGCCCGCTGATCGTGGGCGAGCGCACCAACGTGATCGGCTCGCGCAAGTTCAAGGAGCTCATCGTGAGCGGGGAACTTGAGTCCGCCGCCGAGCTGGCCCGCCATCAAGTGCGCGCGGGCGCCCACATCATCGACGTATGCCTGGCCAACCCCGACCGCGACGAAAAAGAAGACCTCATCGCCTTTTTCGAGAAGGCCGTGCGCAAGGTCAAGGTGCCGTTTATGATCGACTCCACCGACGCCAAGGTCATGGAAGAGGCGCTCAAGCGCGCGCCGGGCAAGTGCGTGCTCAACTCGGTCAACCTGGAGGACGGCGAGGAGCGCTTCGAGGCGGTCATCCCGCTGGTTCACCAATTCGGCGCCGCGCTCGTCGTGGGCACCATCGACGAGGACAAGGTCATGGGCATGGGCTTAACCCGCGCCCGCAAGCTCGCCATCGCCAAGCGCTCCTTCGATCTGCTCACGACCAAGTACGGCATCGCACCCGAGGACATCATCTTCGACCCCCTCGTATTCCCGGCCGGCACCGGCGACAAGAACTACTGGGGCTCGGCCGTGGAGACCATCGAGGGCATCCGCCTCATCAAGGCGGCGATGCCGCGCTGCAAGACAATCTTGGGCATCTCCAACGTCTCCTTCGGCCTTCCGACGGCCGGACGCGAAGTGCTCAACTCTGTTTTCCTCCATCATTGCGTCGAGGCCGGCCTGGACATGGCCATCGTCAACGCCGAGAAGCTTGCCCGCTACTCGCAGATTCCCGCTAGTGAGATCAAGCTCTCTTGGGATCTTCTGTCATGGGCCGGGCCCGGCGACCCGAAGCACGCTGCGGGCTTTGACGCCGTCGCGGCGTTCTCCGAGCATTTCCGCACGGTCAAGACCGTGGAGAAAAGCCCCTCGGAAAGGCTCAAGTATCCCATCGACGAACGCGTGGCCAAGAACGTGGTCGAAGGCTCCCAAGAAGGCCTCAAGGCCGATCTCGATGAGCTGCTCAAGACCCGCAAGCCGCTGGAAATCATCAACGGCCCGCTCATGAACGGTATGGACGAGGTCGGCCGCCTGTTCGGCGCCAACACCATGATCGTCGCCGAGGTGCTGCAGTCGGCCGAGGTGATGAAAGCCGCCGTCGCCCACCTCGAGCCGCACATGACCACCGCCGATTCCGCCACGCGCGCGACCATCATCCTGGCCACCGTCAAAGGGGACGTGCACGACATCGGCAAGAACTTAGTCCACATCATCCTCAAGAACAACGGCTATAAAGTCGTCGACCTGGGCATCAAGGTGGCCCCCGAGCAGCTGCTCGAGGCGGTCAAGGCCCACAAACCGGACGCGATAGGATTGTCGGGATTATTGGTTAAGTCGGCGCAGATGATGGTGGTGACCGCAGACGATCTGACCGCCGCCGGGATCCGTCTGCCGATCTTAGTCGGCGGCGCGGCGCTGTCTCCACGCTTTGCCGCCAAGCGCATTTCCACCTCTTACGACGGCCCGGTGTTCTACGCCAAGGACGCGATGACCGGGTTGTCCTTGGCCAACGACTATTTCGGCGAAAAACGGGACTCCTTGCTCGCTAAGAATAAAGAAATCCAAGAATTCCTGCGCGCGGAGACCGTGGCCCCCGCTCCCGCCGAGTCCTCCACCGACGCGGCTCCTCTGCCGGTGATCGTCCACGACGCGCCGCCGGTGCCGCCCGATCTCAAGTTGCACGTCCTCTCCGATTTCCCGGTCGACGAGATCTTTTCCTACATCAACCCGATCATGCTGTACGGCAAGCACTTGGGCCTGCGCGGAAACCTCGAGCAGCATCTACGCGACAAGAACCCCAAGGCCGTCGAGCTGCATAAGCGCGTGCAGGCCCTTCAAGACGAGATCATAGAGAAGGGGCTAATCAAGCCTAAGGCCGTGTTCAAGTTCTTCGCCGTCGACGGCGCCGGCGACCGGATGAATCTTTATGATTCGCCTTCGGCGACTGCCGCGCTGGACGGATTTAATTTCCCTCGCCAATCTTCCGGAGAACGCCTTTGCTTGGCCGATTTCGTCAAGCCGACTGGATCCGGACGGGACTATGCGGCGATGTTCGTGGTGACCTGCGGCGCGGGCATCCGCGAGCTGTCCGACCACTATCGCGACGCTGGCGAATACCTTAAGTCCCACGCTCTGCAGTCGATCGCCATAGAGGCCGCCGAGGGCTTCGCCGAGCTGCTGCACGACCGCCTGCGCAGGATGTGGGGCATCGGCGATCCCGCGGGCATGACGATCCGCGAGAAATTCCAAGGCAAGTACCGCGGCATCCGCGTCAGCTTCGGCTACCCGGCCTGCCCCAATCTCGAGGACCAGGCGATCCTCTTCCGCCTCCTCGACCCGGAGAAGCACGCGGGGGTCACGCTCACGGAAGGCTTCATGATGGAACCCGAAGCCACCGTCTCGGCCCTCGTCTTCCACCATCCCAAGGCCCGCTACTTCTCCGTGGGACAAGCCGCGGCCGCTGCGGCCGAATGATCTTAGCCCTGCTTCTGGCTTTTCCGGTTCCGGCCCACGCGCAAACGCCGAACGTCGCCGTGGCCCAAACCCTCGCCCGCGTGGAAGCGCTCGTCGCCTCGCAAAAAAGCAAGGACGCGCGCGAGATCGCCGCTCTCGACCGCAAAGCCCTCGGATTTTCCAAAGATCTCGCCCCGTACGGTTGGCGCGCGGTTCCCGCGTTGGCGGCAGCCGTCAAGGACGCCAAGCGCCCTCAAAAGGTTCGCTTTTTAGCCGCGTCCTATTTGGGACTTCTGAATGATCCGGCCGCATTCGCCCCGCTCGAAGAGGCCCTGCTCGACCGCGGTCAAGACCCGTCTCTGCGCGCGCTGGCGGCGCAAAGTCTGTCCGGGCTGGGCGTGTCCGCAGCGACCGTGCGCCGCGCTTTATGCGCCGCGGTCGCTCAGGAGGACATCCCCCGAGAAGCGCTCGACGACGCACTCGTCGGACTGGCGACGCTCGGCTGCCAAGAGACGTCTGCGCTGGCTCGCATCGCCCGCGCCTACGGACCGCGGCCCGACGGGCGCGACCTCGCCACCGTCCGTCATGCCTTGGCGGTGCTGGGCCGGTCGAAAGACGTGGAATCCGGACGCACGCTGCTAGCACTGACAGCCTATTTCCCGCCTCGCGGCGAGGCCCGCGGCGCCGCGATCGAAGCCCTCGACGCACGCCGATCCGATCTCGCCGCCTGGCTGAAGCCGGAAACTTTGCCCGTGGTCACCGAGGCCCTGCGCAGCGAAAGCGAACGCATCGGCACGATGCTTGCGCTCGTGCGCGCGGCGCGTGCGTTGGGGCCCGAGGCCGCCCCCGCTTTGGCGCGATTGATCAGCCACCCCGACGCCGAGGTCCTGGCCGTTGCCGCCGAAGCGTTGGCCGAGTTCAAATACGTCTCCGCCATGCCCGCGCTCGAAGCCGCCGTCGCCGGCGCGTTAAGCGACCCCCGCTTTTCCCCCAAAGACGGCCGCCCCGACCCGGCCCAGCTTCTGGCCCGTGTCGAGAAATCCGTCGAGCTTCTGCGCCGCGCGCGTTGACAAGGGGACCCGGCCTCGTTATACTGCCCGCATGAGCCGAATCGCGGTATACCCAGGCAGCTTTGATCCCCTCACGCGCGGGCACCTCGACATCATCCAGCGCGCCTCCAGGCTTTTCGATCACGTCATCGTGTCGGTGTCGAACAACGCCGCGAAAAAACATCTTTTTTCCGTGTCCGAGCGCATCGAGATGGTCGAGGAAGCCATACGCCCGCTGCCCAACGTGGACTGCGACACGTTCACGGGCCTGCTCGTCGAATACCTGAGCAAGAAGAAGGCCCGTGTGCTGATCCGCGGCATGCGCGTGGTCTCCGACATGGACTACGAGTTTCAGCTCGCTTCCTTTAATCGCCGCCTTAATAAGGAAGTCGAGACGGTATTCTTGATGCCGGACGACCAATACACTTATTTGGCGTCCTCCATGGTGCGGGAGATCGCGCGCATGGGAGCGGGCACCGATCAATTCGTGCCATCCTTCGTCGCGCGCAAGCTCAAGCTTAAATTTGGCGGCAAGACCTAAGCGACCGTGGGTCCTGGCCGCGGCCTTGTCGCTGGCCGCGGCTTGTCAGCGCGCGCCGGTCGAGCCCGCCGCGGAGCCGACGCCGAACCTCCCCCCTCCCGCGCCGTCATCAAGCGTCGTTAAATCGTCCCCCTCCGTCTCGCCGCCGGCTTACATCCACGAGATGCCCGCGGTTTCTTATCCGGGGGAAACGGCCGCGACGGGGAAGCCCGACTCCCTCCCGAGCCTGTCCAAGGTCGAGCGAAAGAAACGGCTTCAGCAAATGCGCGACATGGCCAAGGAGCTCGCGCGCGTCCGTCGCGGCATCGAGAAAAGCCGCGACAAGAGCGTGACGTTGACCGGGGACACCGTCGGCCTCATTCCCGGGCCGGAGACTGGACGCGCGCTGACGAGCGAAGTCGAGGCGTCGACTCCTTCTTCCGCCTTAAAAAAATAACGGCGGGAAACCCTCAAATAAATCTGGCCTAAAAAGTTCTTTTGTGTATAATGGGCCAATTCGTCATGGAGGCTCCATGAACACGATCGCGATCGTCGCCGTCGCCCTGCTGGCAGCAAGCGCACACGCGGACATCGATCCGCGCTTCGACGGCAAGCCCGGAGACCCCCTTCCTTTCGTCAATATCGAAGCTCCGACTCCCGCTTCGACCGGCGTCGACTCGCGCGTTTGGGTCCAATTCGCGACTCCCGGAAACGGCAAGGCCGCGCGCGACATCGCCGCCGACTCCGGTATCAGCATAGAGGAAATCATGCCGGGACAATCGGCCGGCATCGCCACCCCTGAAGACGTGGAGCTCGCCAGGAAGGCGGGAGTCAAGATCCTATCGGCGATCTCATTGGAGCAGCGCTTCGGCGCGCTTGATTTCCCGGAGAAGGACTCGATCTACCACAATTACGACAGGACCGTGAAGGCTCTCGATGCGATCGCCGCGAGCGCGCCCGACGTGGTGTCCAAGTTCTCCATCGGCAAATCCCTGCAGGGCAAGGACTTGTGGGCCCTGCGGCTGACTCGCGGCGCTAAGGGCGCGGCCGCAAGCGCTAAGCCCGGCATCGTCTTCCTCGGCACGCATCACGCGCGCGAGCACCTCTCCACCGAAATCCCCCTCATGCTGGCCAAGCACCTCGCCGACAACCGCGCGCAACCTGAGATCGCCAAGCTGCTCGACACGCGCGACATCTACATCATCCCCATGGTCAACCCCGACGGCGTCGAATACGACATATCCGACGGGAAGTATCACATGCACCGCAAAAACATGGCCCCGAACCACGACGGCACCACGGGCGTGGACTTAAACAGGAACTACGGCTACGGTTGGGGCGGGAAGGGCGCGTCGAGCAATCCCAATAACGATACCTACCGCGGTCCTTCGGCGTTCTCCGAGCCTGAGACCCAAGCCGTAAAAGCCTTCGTCGAGTCGCATAAGAACCTTAAAATCCTTCTCTCCTATCACACCTTCTCCGAGTTGATCCTATACCCCTGGGGTCGAACCAATGATCCCCTCGATGACAAGCCCGCCCACGATGCTTACATTGCCATGGGCGCGGAGATGGGGAAAATGACCGGCTATAAGCCGCAGCAGGCCAGCTCTCTCTACATCGTTTCCGGCGACACCTGCGATTGGGCCTGGGGCCAGCACAAGATCTTCTGCTTCACCTTTGAACTGACGCCCACGTCGATGTGGGAGGGCGGCTTCTATCCCGGGCCCGAGGCGATCGCCACGACATTCCAGACGAACATACGCCCCGCTTTGTACTTGATCGACTTGGCCGATAATCCGATGCGGGCCACGCGGGGGCAATCCATTTTTGCCGCCACGCCGACAAAACCCACGGTTGGAGGAGCGCTGCAATGAAAACGAGACACGTCGTCCTTTTAATGGCCGCCTTTGCATTGTGTTCCCGGGCTTCGGCGGAAACGCTCGAGGCAATGCGAGTGTCGGCCGAGGCGGGCCTCGTTCGGGCGATGAAGCTAGCCGTGCATCCCGACCTCCTAGCCAAAAATGAGCCCATATTCCAGAAGCCTCTAATTCCCCGACCCGCGCTGCCCGGCCAGGCACTGCCCGTCGTGGGCAAGGTCGCGCTCTCGGGCATCAGCGAGAACAACCGTCGCCTCATGAACAAGAACTTCGGCGGACGCGCTCTCGATATGGGCGTCGCCGGCGACATATCCTTCGAGAAGAAGTTCATGACTTTCTCCGATGGAAAAATGACGACGCTCTCGGAGTTGGGCGACCTTGACCAGCTGCGCACCAAAGGCGTGGACGTTCGCGTAGACGCGAACACTTCCTATCACGTCAAGCTCGTCCCCAACGCCTTCAATCCCGTGCGCGGCAGCACGTTGAACATGGCTCTCATCAAAGGGTCCGGTCAGTCTCACAAGATCAACACGGGCGATCTCCTCGACGCCGTTCGTGCGCGTTCCTTCGTGTTCAAGGCGGCCAAGCAAGAGTTGTGGATGTTCTACGGAACCGACGCCCTGTCCGACGGGTCCGGCTTCGCGAACACGCGGAGCTTCTTATTTATCAAAGAGGCCGGCCTCTCCTCGAAAGCCTGGCCCTTGGCCGAATCCAAGCTCGCCGTGGACGTCCCGTCCCTCGTCGATCTGGGCGACATACATCTCTCGCTTACCCGGACCTCCGGCGGCGAGCTGATCATACGCGAGAACCGCTGATCTAAAGCGCCTTTGGTATCATGGGGGCCATGAAGCTAACCCCCACGCTCGTCCTTCTGTGTTCGACCGCAGCGTCGGCCGCGTTTTCCCCGGCAAGCTCGCTGCGCTACGACATGACGCCGCAGACGCTGATGGCGGACTGCAAAGCGGCCCGCAAGCGCGCGGCCTCCGAGCTTGAGAGCGTCGTGCGCATGCCCGCGGCCACGCGCACCTTCGACAACACGCCCTGGGCAATCGACCGGATCATCGCCGATCTGTCCGATGAGACCGCCTCGGACATGTTCTTAAAAAGCGTGTCGACCTCCTCCGCGGTCCGCGACGCGGGCAATGAATGCGAGGCCTTGATCACCCAGTTCTCCGTTGAGACTTATGCCCGCGAGGACCTGTACCGCGCACTCAAGGATTACGCCTCCAAGGGGGACGCGCTGAGCGGAGAATCCAAGCGCCTGGTGGACAAGCAACTTCTCGACTTCAAGCGCTCCGGCCTGGAGCTGACCAAGGAACGACGAAAGGAAGTGCTCGACCTGCGCAAAAAAATCGTCGAGCTTCAGCTGGCCTTCAGCAAGAATGTCAACGAGCAGAAGGACTTCGCGCTTTTCTCAAAGGAAGAGCTCGAGGGGCTGCCCGCGGATTTCATCGCGCGCCTCGAGAAGGCCGACGGAAAATACAAGGTCACTCTCGACTATCCGGACTATTATCCTTTCATCAACAACGCCTCCAACTCGGCCGCTCGGCGCGTTCTCGATGAGAAGTTCAACAATCGCGCCGCGCTCCAAAACGTGGCGATCTTCAAGGAAACCCTCGGCTTGCGCTTGGCGGCCGCGCGTCTACTCGGATATCCGACCCATGCGCACTACATACTCGAAGACCGCATGGCCAAGGACCCCAAGACCGTGGCCGCGTTCATCGCCCGGCTGCGAAAGAAGCTTAAGATCCTCGGGACCGAGGAGCTGGCGGTCCTGAAGGCCTTAAAGCTCGTCTTTGAAGGCCGCGCCTCCGATGGCCGGATCAACGCCTGGGACTGGCGCTACTACGACAACCAGCTTAAAAAGGCGAAATACTCCGTCGATTCGGACAAGATCAAGGAGTATTTCCCGGCCGACTACGTCACTGATCGGATGCTGGACGTCTACCAGAAGTTGCTGGCCGTCAAGTTCCGGCGCGTCGAGGACGCCGAGCTGTGGCATCCGGACGTCAAGCTCTACGCGATCACCGACGCCGCGGGCAGAGAGCCGATCGGCTACTTCTACATGGACTTGTTTCCTCGCGAGGGGAAATACAAGCACGCCGCCGCTTTCCCCCTGATCTTCGGACGCCAGCTGGCCGATGGACGGTATCAGCGTCCGGTCGCCGCGATGGTCGCCAACTTCGACAAGCCGACGCCGTCTCGTCCATCTTTGCTCACGCACGACGAGGTCGAGACTTTTTTTCACGAGTTCGGCCACATCATGCACCAGACCCTGACCAAGGCGCGTTTTGGTCGTTTTTCCGGCAGCAACACGGCGCAGGACTTCGTCGAGGCTCCCTCGCAGATGCTCGAAAACTGGATCTGGGACCCGACCGTGCTCCAATCGCTGTCCGGCCATTATAAGGACCATGCCGACAAGCTCCCCAAAGAATTGGCGGCAAAGCTCATCGCCGCAAGGAACGTCAACTCGGGCATTTACAATCTGCGCCAGCTCTTGTTCTGCGCGGTGGACCAGCTTTATCACGGGAACCCGCCCGAGGACATCACGGCGGCCTATGCTCAGGTCATGAAAGACGTCCTCATGATCCCGATGACCGAGGGCACCCATCCCGAGGCCAGTTTCGACCATCTGATGGCCGGCTATGACGCGGGTTATTACGGATATCTGTGGTCGAAGGTCTACGCTCAGGACATGTTCTCGCGCTTCAAAGAGGAAGGCCTGCTCAATCCGGCGCTGGGACGGAGCTACCGGACCGAGATCCTCGAAAAAGGATCCTCGCGCGACGAGATGGAATCGCTTAAAATCTTCCTGGGACGCGAGCCCAACGAAGACGCTTTCCTCGAGAGCATCGGACTTAAAGGAGACAAATCATGATCCTGTCGATTTTAACGGCCTTGGCCGTCGCTGCTTCCGCCGGTGAACGCATCGACGACTCCGAGTTCTCCTCTCCGGCGATATCGATCCATGCCGAAGCCATCCTTCCCCTCGAGGGGCATGCGATCGATGAGGCTCTCGTTTTCCCGCTGACGGCAAGAGGCGCGAACAAAGCCGCGGCCCCAGGGACCATCGCCGGCCGATTGGTCTTAGTTGATCGAGACAGGGCCGCGCGCCCCGCGCGCTTGGCGAAGGCGCGCTTGGTCGGTCAGGGCGCGCCCGCGGGCTGGACAAGCGTCCGCAATGACGGCTCCTTCGTCTTGACCGGCGCACGCGACGGCTTCTCTTATAAGATACGCGTCAGCCTCAACAATCCGCGCTGGAACTTCGTCAACAGCGACGGCAAGACTTACGAGTGGGAAACCGCCGATGTCGCCTCGGGTTCCGACGCCGGAACTTTGTCCCCTGGGGTCGGGACGGAAAATGAAAAACTAGGAGTCCTGCATCTGACCTACCTCGATGCCCTCGACTTCCTCTCGCGCGAGGCGACGGCTGCCTGGTGGAAAAAATCTCTCACCGTGATCTGGCCGGACCAGTCCGACTATTTCACTCCGCACAACTGGACCCTCCATCTCACCAACGCCATGGCCTGGGACGTCAACCTCCATGAGCTCGGCCATGCGGTCATGCATGGGGCCATGGCCGCGCGCTCCGCGGGCGGCGCGCACAAAATCGACGAGTGCTATACGCCGGAGCTGGCTTGGTCTGAGGGCTGGGCGACGTTCTTCGCGGGAGCCGTAAAGCTGTCTCCCGACGACGCGGACGCCAAGTTCGAGTTTCTCGTGCCCCGCCGAGCTCCGATCCGCATCGAGAACGTGCCGGCCGACGTTTGCCGCGAGCCGAAAAACGAGTGGCGCGTGGCCGCAGGGCTTTGGGACCTCTACGACCGTCATGAGGACGCCGGAGACCGCATCGCCCTTCCTTTTACCCAAATATGGACTGGAATTGTGAGCGGAAAAACCGGGAGCATCGGCGACGCCTGGGCTCTCATCGCCAAGATCACTCCCCAGTCGCGCCGGGCCGGCGAGGACGCGCTAATCGCCAATTTCCTTCTCCCCACCCGTTCAAACGACCCGCGCGTAGCGCTCATCCCCACGTCGACGAACACGTTCTTCGATGGCCGCCCCTAATTGTAGGGACGGTTTCTGTTGAGGAAAGACTTTCTTTCAGGACCCTTCAGTTCCAGCGCCGAGGCCCAATAAGAAACCCGCTCTGGGTGTTTGGACCAAGACGGATTGCGAATGGTCCCGACAAGAAGTCCATCCACCGTCTCCTTCTCGATCAAAGCTTCAATCAACTCCGGGTTGCCCTCCCAGGACGCAAGAACATACGCAAGATGGGAATCCACGGTCCCTTTCTTGATCAAAGCCTTCGCCCACTCCGGATGGTCTTTCCAATGATCCCGGGAAAGAACATAGGATGCGATCGTGGCATCCACTGTCCCCTTCTTAATGAGAGCGCTGATCAGCGCCGCTCTTTGAGGAGTGTTTTCGGTGTTCAGGGCAAAAAGAATAGCCCTATCTAATTCAACGTCTTGGATCGTATCCATCATATTCCCAAGGGTTTGGTAATCTCCCTTCGCGACAAGGTTGGGAATCTCATACTGCACATTCGCCAGGATGGCTTCCCACTGCGGGTGCTTATCAAACAGCGCGTTCATCAGAAGCTGCTTGGGGCCGAATCCGGAGTAAATGGGTGCCAGCCCAAATTCCGTCATTTCCGGCTTTAGAGGACTGTCTTTTAACGTCAAATATTCGACCATGTCGCGAACCCTTGCCTCGCCAAGATATCTATCTTTCCGCAGATGCTCCTTAAGCCGCCCTATCATGTCGGCCTTATCGACGCTGCTTAAGAACCCCCGCCAGTATCCGCGCAGTTCATCGAAGCGAGATCGCGTCTTCGGCTGTTCTCCGAAATGGCGCAGATCGGCCATATAACGCTTGGTATTCGCCCGGTCGACAACCCCGTCGGCCTCCTCCTTGCCGCTGGAAACCGGCTCCCAGCGGCCATCGATGTGTTGAAAAGAGTCCGAGCGATCCGTATAGCGAGGCATTTTTTCGTAATCGACGAGGGGATAAAACATGGCCGCCGGATCAAGGGCCGTATCGGAGCGGCCGAGGGCCCGAAGAAAGGAGCGCGTCGAGCCGTGTCTGGCATTGGCGCTGACGAGCAGTTGGGTGCGCAGATTGTCGCTCGCCTCGACTGGCAGACCGGCCTCAATGGCGCGAGAGATCGTTCCGATAAATCCCGTGTCGAAAAGAAGAGCTTTGCGTCCCGCCGCCAGCGCTTTAGAATCCAGACCCTCCTGAGCGAGGTAATCCGGGAGATGAGTATCCTTCGCGTTCACCCGAGACACGTTGAGAAGATGGATGCGCTTGGCATCTTCGGTCCCGCCAAGCATGACCTTGGCGAGATCGTAAAAATACTCCATGTCGCGAGCCAGAAAATAGATTTGCTCGTCACGGTGAAGCTCCAGAACCTCGGCCAGGGCCTCCAGCTTCGCCGATTTTAATTTTTCCCAATGAGGATCCGTCGTTTCCAACGGAACCGGGGCCAAGGTTAGCACGTCGGGCCTTAGCCCATAATGTTCGACAACGGAAGCGGCCGGGCCGATCGGCGTAATTGGTGCCGACAAAAGAGATAGGACTGGAGGCGCTTGAACAACGGGGACAGCCGCGCTGCCCAGCATGGACGAGAGAACGGGCACGGTTTGCACCGCGGCCTGGGCAAAAGTCGAAAAAATAACCAGGGCGAAGGACCACAACCAGGCGATGCTGCGCATACTACATAGGGTGAGGTCTTATCAGGTGGGCCGCCTGGGCCAAAAGTCCTACTAAAAACAATCAAAAGACCCCCGTAAACGCCCACGAGACCGCAAAGTGGTAAAATCAAACGACGCGCCCGTAGCTCAGTTGGTTAGAGCGGTCCGCTCATAACGCCTTCCCACGGTTCTTGCGTGTAGTCCCGCTCCCTCGGAAAACGGCAGTTCTCGACGAGGATGCGTGTGAGACGAGTTCCCGCTCTTTCCCGCCTTTTCGCTCGGTTTCCAGGGGCTCTTGGCCACAGCTTGGCCACAAGAATGCGTGTTGATCAGTGGACTGGAGAGCATTTGATATTATGCTGCAACGCCAATGAAATCGCTCACTCCGATCGAACACATCGAACGTCGTATTTATTTGATTCGCGGTCATAAGGTTATGCTGGACGCGGACCTCGCCGCGCTTTATGGCGTTTCGACCACTCGACTCAATCAGCAGGTCCGAAGGAACGTCGATCGTTTCCCGCCGGATTTCATGTTTTCCCTAACGCTGGAAGAGAACAGGCGTTTGATGTTGCAAATTGCAACATCAAACAGGGGCCGCGGCGGCCGGCGCAAACTGCCGCTGGTATTCACTGAGCAAGGCGTCGCTATGCTGTCGAGCGTTCTCAACAGCCGTCGATCCATCCAAGTTAACATCGCCATCATGCGGGCTTTCGTTCGAATCCGCCAGACTCTCGCAATGAACCAGGATCTCGCACGCCGCTTGGAAAAACTCGAAGAGCGACATGTCAAACATGACGAACATTTTAAGACCGTCTTTGCCGCCATCAACGAACTGCTGGAACCGCCAAAAATGCCGAAACGTAGAATAGGATTTCGACCATAAAATCAGTGCCCACGGTCCCTTCGGAGGAAACCCTTCGCGACGCCGCTTCCCGCTGGGGCTTGAGCGTCACACCCGTGTTCTTACGCCGAGTGGCGAACGTCGTCTATACGGGCGTTCTCGCCGGCCGCCCCGTCATCCTGCGGTTCACCGATCCAAGCCGGCGCAGCTTCGACCAGATAGAATCCGAACTCGACTGGATTTCCTACCTCTCGCGCGAAGGCATGACGGTGGCGTCGCCCGTCAATTCGCTCGCTGGGGCCTTGGTGGAAAAGACGGGCGACTTCCTGGTCGCCGTCTTCGAAAAGGCGCCGGGCGGGCAACCCCAAGGAGAATTCTCGCCGGCCCTGATCGAACGGTGGGGGCGCTACTTGGGCCGCATGCAAGCCTTGACGCGGCGCTATCGTCCGGCGATCCAACGTCAGGAATGGGATCGGGACGATCTGCTCATACAGGCGCTACGAGGGCATCATCCTGCGGACGACCTGCCCTATCGTCGCTTCAACGAGATACTGGCGTGATTGCGGACCCTGCCGAAAAGCCCTGATGTCTACGGACTGATCCATGCCGACCTTCACCACGGGAACTTCTTCGTCGAGGGTCACGAGATCACCGCCTTCGACTTCGACGACTCCTGCCGGCATTGGCTGGCCTACGACCTGACGCCGCCGCTCTGCTCGCTGATCTGGGCGAAGGAGGACATGGGGGCAGGATTGCCGGATGAGGAAGCCCGGAGCCTTTTTCTCGACGGCTACCTGCGCGAGAATCCGCTTCCGCAATCCGAACTGGACCGCCTAGAAGGCTTTATGGCATACCGGGCTGTCCTCATTTACCATTGGATCAAGGTCGCGTTTAGGGACGGCGTTCTCAATGAGGCGGAGCATGGCGGATGGAGAAAACGGCGGTCCGCCTGGTGCCTAAGAATGCTGGAGTGACTCACACGCATGTTCTTGGCCACGCTTTGGCCACAAAACGCGCCGGGTCGCCGCCCCGCTCGACGAAAAAACACTGTAAAATACAACATACGCGCCTGTAGCTCAGTTGGTTAGAGCGGTCCGCTCATAACGGATTGGTCGCCGGTTCGAGTCCGGCCGGGCGCAGAATTTCCGGAGATAAAATGGCTACTCAACGCTTGAAGGGCATCATACTTGCCGGCGGCTCGGGCACTCGGCTTTACCCCGTCACCCGCGCGGTCAGCAAACAACTGGTGCCCGTCTACGACAAGCCCATGATTTATTACCCGCTATCGACGCTGATGCTGGCGGGGATACGGGACATCTTGATCATCACCACGCCCGAGGATCAGACTTCTTTCGAGCGGCTGCTCGGCAACGGCTCCTGGGCGGGCATCAATATTTCTTACGCCGTCCAGCCCAAGCCCGAGGGGCTGGCACAAGCGTTCATCATCGGCCGGGATTTCGTGGGGGGCGACCGCGCGGCGCTGATCCTAGGCGACAACATCTTCTACGGCCACGGCTTGCCCAACTACCTGCTGGCCGCCGCTCGGCAGAAAACGGGTGCGACCGTGTTCGCCTATCAGGTCAAGGATCCCGAACGCTACGGTGTCGTCGAGTTCGACGCCCGGGGGCGGGCCATCAGCCTCGCCGAAAAGCCGGCCAAGCCACGCTCGTACTATGCCGTCACCGGCCTTTATTTCTACGACAACACGGTGCTCGACGTCGCCGCCAACCTCAAGCCCTCCGCGCGCGGCGAACTCGAGATCACCGACGTCAACAAGGTCTACCTTAATAAAGGACGCCTGCACGTTCAAAAGATGGGCCGAGGCATCGCCTGGCTCGACACGGGTACCCACGAGGCCCTGCTGCAAGCCTCCACCTTCATCCAAGTCATCGAGGAGCGCCAAGCCCTGAAAGTCGCCTGCCTCGAGGAGATCGCCTTTTCGCTCGGCTACATCGACGCCAAACAGCTGCGCGCGCTGGCCGAGCCCATGAAGAAGAACGAGTACGGGCGCTACCTGCTGCGCGTGGCCGAGGGCCGCTCTTAGTCTTGGTCCGCCCGGACGTCGTTCAATACCTGCAGGCCAACCTGCCCCTTCATCCGGTGGAGACCCTGCGCAAGCAGCTGAGCGAGGAAGGGGTCACCGACGCCGACTTCACGGACTCCCTGGCCCAAGCCCTGCGCTCGCCGAAGACCAGGACCACCGCCGTCGAGAAGATAAAGAACGCAAGCCTCGCTTCCCATCTCGTCCTTGTCGGGGCGGCCGCAACGGTGATCTTGCTTTTCGCGATCTTCCTCCTGTCCCCCAAGCAAAAGCTGTCCTCGACGGAGGGCAACACGCAAAATCCCTCCGGCGAATCCGGCTTCATCGGGCACGCCGGTTGGGTGGTGCGCCTGCCCAAGGACTACACGGGCGTCTCGGACTTCAAGGACTCCGCTAAGACCCACCAGATCATTTTCTTCTGCAAGAAAGACACCGACCCGACGAATTTCCTCAACGAAGGTCTGTTCGGACAGCTGGGCATCGTCAAGCTCGAGGTGATGCCGACCCGGTTTCCGAATAATCCCGCCGGTTTGGCCAACCTGACCCGCATGGCGTCCGGGAAATACACCAACGCCGGAGAAAAGTTCTCCATCAAGAACATCCAAGTGGCGACCTTGCCCGGCATCCAAGTTACGGTGCTGGCGCCTTTCCCTCGCGCCGAAGCCTTCATCCTCGGGCAAGAGCAGTTGTATTTCTTCATGGCCGGGCAAGAGGATGATATCTGGCGGGATATCGTCCTCAGCCTGCGCGACGCCCACACCGAGAACTAAACGGTCTTAAGAAATGCGGCTTTTTACGCGCCCTTACTGACTTTTTCCAAGGTCAGCCAGCGATTGGTACCGGCGAACTTTTGATGCATGCGCGTTCTCGGCTCGCCATCGGGCGAGTCGATCTCGGAAAGCTGGAGATCGGCTAAGGCGTCCAAGCCGCGATGCCGGAAGCCCTTCAGAGAGTTCTCCAGCGCCATGCCGATGGTGCGGAAGGCGAGCAACGTCGAGAACTGGAGCGTGAACCCCATCTTCCCGAGTTGGGCGTTGGTCATCAACTGGCCCTCTTTCTTGGCCTTGCCCCAGTGCAGCGACGGCGACAGGTTAAAGCCCAACATCTGGTTCGGGTAATACTTGTGCACGCCCTCGGCGAATTCCTGGGGACCGTCCAAGTTCGTGTCGTTGAACTCGGGCCAGATCACGTCGACGCCCAACGAAGCCGCCTCGAGCGCGCGGTCGATGGCGTGCTGGACGCTGCCGGCGCGTCCGCCCGGAACCGCTCCGTCGACGGCGTCGGTGCGCGCGATGACCACCAAGTTGGTCTCGGCCGCCTGCGCCGCGGCCTTGACCGCGATGAGCTTCTCGATCCACTTGTTGGTGGGAACCAGGACTTTCTCGCGCTTAACGCCATGGTGCGCGACGATATGTCCGCAGGTGCGCTCAGCAGGGTCCTGGTCTTCCAGATGCACGCCGCCCACGCCCGCCCGGATCAGCTCGCGCGTCAGAGTGAACGTCTGGGTCGGCCCGCCGAAGCCCGCCTCGATGTCGGCGAAGATCGGCGGGACGTTGAGGACCGCCCCGTTATCATCGTAAAAATGCCGGTCGCGCGTTCCCTCGATACCGCGCACTAATTCACGTGCCAGCTCGACCATCATATGCGAGGGATAGATGCCGATGTCGGGATACATGTTGTGGGCCACGGCCAACTGCCAGCCGCTGGCGTAAATCGCCTCGAATCCCAGGTCCGTCAAAAGAGAGGCCGTCATCGCGTCGTAGGCGCCGGCCGTGTGCAGGAACGCCTTCTCCGGGATCTTCAAGCGCTGGGCGAACTTTTCCTTGAGCAGCGCTCGGAGTTTGTCGGAGGGATGAATCTTCTCGTGCGGCGCGTACATCTTGGCGAACTCGGCCTTGGGATATGTCCAGGTCTTGGGTTTGGAAACGCCGTTTTCCTTGATCATTTGCTGGCTCCATGCGCTCGCACGTCTGAATTTCTCCGCCGTGGCGGAATCCGGCTTTTGTGCGGTTAAAATATTTTCCAGCTCCTCCTCAAACCAGCTTTCCACCAGCGGCCACGTCACGCGCGTTCCCTCGGCCGTCATCACCCCGTGGAGAACGCGCTGGGCGACCATGAGCCGGTAGATGCGGTCGGTGGCCAAGTCCTCCATGAAATTGCCGATCAAAACACCGTTGCGGTCGTAGCCCTTAATCATCCGCGCGCCCAATCCTGACAGCACGCCGAATCGGTATTCGATCATCGTCCGGATCGCGTCGCGCGTGCCCGCGATCGTGACCGCGCCCGCGCCCATTGGCGAGGGCGTAAGGTCCGGCCGAGAAGCCTCGGGGTGCCGCACGTCCAGCTGATTCGGCGCCGGGAATTGAGAGATCGCCCCTTGATGTTGATCGGGGTGTCCCGTCCAGGCTCCATCGAAGCCCAACACAGCTTCGTTTTTCTTGTCGGCACTCAGCCGTTCCAGCGCCCTGGCGTTGACGGCGGCATCGCCCCGATCGGGGAACAGCGCGCTCATGCCGCCGATGGCCAAAACACCGCGTCGATGGCATGCATCGACTAAGCGCTTTCGTATGTTTTGAAAGAACGGCACGTCGTGGGGAATAGTATTCCTATCCGGGAGAATCCAGCCTGGATCGGCAAGCTTGAAATGCAACAGACTCGCCATGTAATCCCAGCGTCCCAGGTTGAGGCCGATCACGTGGCGCCGCGAGGCATGCAAGATTTCTTCGATCTGGTAGGCGGCCGGGAGAGACTCGATGAGGAACATGATTTTCGTCGTCCCGATGGGAACGCCGATGGCTTGTTCCATCGCTGCCAAAAGATCTGAGAACCAAGCCGCTTCCTCGAACGATTCGGTCTTAGGAATGTAGAATCCAAGCTTGGGCGACAACTCCGCCGTCTTCAAGGAGTCGCGCCTTTGGGCGGCCGTCTCAAAAAATACGACGGCCAAGTCGAAAAGAGAGCCCGAAACCGTTGCCCCGGCGACGGCGTTCGTCTCGTCCAAATGCAGGCCGCGCGGCCTGTAAAACATAGCCTGCCGGCTCGGTTTTATCGTCGACGTTTTCCCCGCGGGGTCCGTGTAAGTCAGCGTCCCCCGGATAGCGGCAACGGTGTTTTGCTGCGCCGCGCGGACATGCTCCCAATCCGTGGTGATCGAGTCCTCGCCATCGGGCATGCATCCCGGATCGGCCGTGTTGCACATCGCGACGAGCAACTTAGCGTTGTCAGCGGGGCCGGTGATCTGATTGCGCTGATCGGCGGCCCAAGACGGCACGGACAGGCGCCAGTCTCCGCTCGTCGCCTCCGACTCCGGCAAATATCCCGGCTCGCGGCCCGCGTGGGAACGTTCCAGCGCACAACGGCGCTTCTCGAGCAAAATTCGCCGACGCGGCTCGAAAGCTTGGTGCAGCGGCTGGAAGAAGTCGAGGAAACCAGAAGACAGTTTGTCTGTGTTGGGCACTGAGTCCAAGGTAAGAAAATAACTGGCCGCGGTCAATGGCGAAGACGTGATTTCCCCGTGATTTTTTTGCCCCTTGCGAAATACGGAATGTCCCGTTACACTTCTTACAGTTCCCCCGCGGCCGTGACCGCGGCCGGAGCAGGAGGCTGAGCATGGGAAAGCCGCTTCGATCCGCAAAAAAGGCCGCGTCTCGAAAAACCAAAACGCCGACCCGCCGCATCGTTCTCGGAAAGATCTCTCCGTCAGAACATTTGACTCCCGACGAAGTCTCCAATCTCGAGACTCTCGTCAAGCGCTTCGAGGACAGCGAACGCTCCTGGCAGCGCATGACCGCCCCGATTGACGACGCCGATCCTTGGACGCAGGTCGAAGATCATCTTCTCCGGCGACGCGACAACGACGCGGACCGGCGCTGGAAGTACTTCTCGAAGTAGTTTCCGTTGGAACGACGAGAGCCCGCCCCTAACCCCGGGGGCGGGCTCTTTTCTATAATCATCGGGTGAAAGAGTCGCGCAAGACGAACCTCCTCATCGTCTTCTCCCTGCTCATGATCGCCGCAGCCTTCGCGGCTTATTCCGCCGTGGTGCTTCGTTGGTTTTCCTCCCCCCGAGCCGGGGCGTCGGAACGCCCGTCCTCATTCTCAATGAGAGAGAACGAAAAACAGCTCGCCTCCGCCCGGAGGGAATTCCGGGAGCGCCTTTTAGACCCGCGCGCGCATCTGAGGCTGTCCGAAGCGCTCTGGAAAAACGGCCGTTTGGTGGACTCCTTTTACGTCGCCTACGCCGCACGCCAGCTTTTTGGGGAAGAAGAATTTCACCGTGCTCATGCGGACATAGTCCTTGGAGTCGGCGGGCCAGCCACGGAGCTGAGCCGACGTCTAGACGGCCTTCGCGAGGCCTCGCTCGCCGTCCCTATTCACGTCGAAATAATCCGCCGGTATGCGGATACCGCCGAAGGACGAGCTTCGCTCGACGCGCTCGAGCGCCTAGCCTCCTCCAATGAGTCCTCCGGCGGCGAAGCCGCACACTTGGCTAAAACAGCCTTGGAGGAGCTGTCTCGAGAGGATCCAAAACATTCCGGGAAGCTCGCGGCATTGGGTTTATCGCTTTTAACTCGCGGCGACTTGGCGCTGGCTGACGCCGTCGCCTCGGAGGCGCTGTCCAAGAATCCGGGTCACGCGGGAGCCGCGCGGGTAAAGGGCGCCCTGGCCCTCCAGCGTCGGGATTTAGACGACGCTTTGCGCTGGCTTAACGCCGCTTGGGAAAGGAATCATGACGACCTTTACAGCGCCGCCAAGCTCGCTCAAATATACGATAAGCTTCGCTCGGATCCCGAAGGCGCGCTGTCCTTTCACCTGGCGCTGTACCGCCATAACCCGGACTTCAGCGACGCCGACGTCCCCGTCGAGAACCGAATACAGGAGATCCTCACCGCTAGGCGGGAATCTCTGCTGAGGAACGTGACGGCGGCGGGGCTGGATTCGCGCTTTGATCTCGAGGACGCAACATTGCGCGCCGAGGCCTGCTTGCGCGCCGCGGCTTTCAAGGACCCGCGCTGGATCGACAAGCTGGGGGCCCTGCTCGACGACGACGTCGAGATCGTGCGCCGAGACGCGGACTACGCGCTTTTTGAGATCGGAAAGGCGGACCCCGACGCCGTCCGCGCACGTCGCGAGAAATGGCTGGGCAGCGACAACCCCCTCCGACGCATCCGCGCGCTCAACCTCTATGCCGACCTCGACGGTCACAACGCGCTGCCCAGCGTGATCCAGGCCTTGCGCGACCCTAATCCGGCTGTTCGCGCTTTCTCAAAAGTGATGGTCTTGGAGCACTATTATCGTGACTCTCCCGAGACCGCCAAGATCCGGGAACGCTACCTGGCCGAGGAAAAAGACCCGGGCGCCCTCGCGCTTATGGCGCGGTTTCCTCCGCCGCGATGAGCTGCTTCGTCGACACTCACGCTCACCTCGGTGATCCGCAATTCGACGCCGACCGCGACGCCGTTTTCGATCGAGCGGCGGCGGCCGGAGTGGGACGAGTGGTGGAGATCGCCGATCATCCCGATGAGTGGACCCGCGCCGCGGCCATCGCCCGCGCGCGCCCAACAAACGTGCGCTGCGCCCTGGGGCTGCATCCGTATTACGCCGACCAATATGACGACGGCTTTTTGGCGCGCCTGCAAAAGGCGCTGAAAGAAACTCCCGAGGCGGTCGCTATCGGCGAGATCGGACTCGATTACGCCAAGACGGAGATTCCGCACGAGGTGCAGCTGCGGGTATTCAGCGCGCTAGCCGCTGCCGGCCGCGATTGGAACATCCCCCTCGTCGTCCATTGCCGGGACGCCTATGATGACCTCCTTCCAGCTCTTAGGACCATCTTCTCGAAAAAGCCGGACCAGCATCGCTTCTGGGGCGTGATACATTGTTTTACGGGAACGCCGGAGAACGCCGCGGAATGCGTCTCTCTCGGTTTTGCTCTCGGCGCCGATGGGCCGATCACCTACAAGAAGAACGACGCGTTGCGGGAGGCGTTTCGCCGCGCCGGGCCAGACGTGACCGTGCTCGAAACCGATTGCCCGTACCTCCCCCCCCAAAGCTCGCGCGGCAAGCGCAACGAACCCGCCGCAATTCCCGAAATAGCGGCCAAGCTCGCCGAAATCTGGACTATTCCCAGCGAGGAAGTAGCGCGCCGAACCAGCGCCAACGCCGCGGCCCTATACCGCTGGGCCTAACTCCTAGACCGTCGATCTTGAGCACGTCTTCGGCAGACAAGGTCAGGCCCGCGGCCAACGCGCTGTTTTTCGCCGAGGAGGGCTTGCTCGCGCCCGGGATCGGAATGATGCTCCGGCTTTTGTCCAGGTGCCAGGCCACCATCACCGCATAGGGGCCATGCTCGTATTTTTTGCCCAGCTCTTGGAGAAGCGGGGTGTCGGCCACGCGGGCGTGTCCGACGTGCCCGCCGACGACGCTGTACGGCAGATAGCTCACTCCCTGCTTTTCGCAGGCTTGAAGGAGACCGTTGGCGTAATCCTGGCTGTTGAGCGGATGGCAGCGATTTTGAACGGATTCGATGCGCACGATTTTTTGCGCGCGGTCGAGCTCTTGAAGACTGACGTTGGAAAGACCCACGTGGAGGATTTTCCCCTCTTCCTTCAGCCGGGACAGCTCGCCGACGGAGTCTTCGAAAGGAACCTTCTCGTCCGGGGCGTGGAGCTGATAAAGGGCGATGGCTTCCAAGCCGAGGGCTTTAAGGCTTTTCTCGCAGGACAATCGCAGGAATTTTGGGCTTGCGTCCCGGGGCCAATACGTTCCTCGGCGATTGAGCCCGCCTTTGGTGGCCACGACGACGGACTTCTTCTTTCCGGACAAGTCCAAAGCCTTGGCGATCAATCGCTCGTTGTGTCCGAGGTCCCGTTCGTCGAAGCAATAGACATTAGCCGTATCGATAAACGTCATCCCGGCGTCCAGCGCGGCCTTAAGCGTCTCCAAGGCTCGCGGCTCCTCGGGGCGCCCCTCGACGGACAAAGGCATGCCGCCGAGGCCGACGGGAAAAACCTGGATGCCGGTGCGGCCGAGTTCGCGCGTCGTCATAGATTGGAGATGAACACGTTTTTGACCTCGGAGTAGAGATCGAGAGCCTTGAGGCCGAGTTCGCGGCCCAAGCCGGAAGATTTGTATCCGCCGAAAGGCGCCTCCAAATGCACGCTGCTGCTGGAGTTGACCGAGACGACTCCGGCCTGCACGGCTCGGCTCACGCGCAGGACGCGGCCGACATCTCGAGTCCAGATACTTCCCGACAAGCCGTAAACCGAGTCGTTGGCAAGGCGAATGGCCTCGTCTTCGTCTTTAAAAGGGATGACGCAAGCCACTGGGCCGAAGATTTCTTCTCGGACGATCTTCATGTTGGGGTCCGCATCGGCAAAAACGGCGGGCGTCAAATAATGTCCCTTCGCCGGAGCGCCCTTCGGTCGAACGCCGCCGCACAGCAGTTCGGCTCCTTCGGATTTTCCGGAGGCGATATAGGCGGCCACTTTGTCGTATTGCCGCGCGGAAATAAGGGGTCCGATCTGGGTTCCCTTCTTTTCCGGATGGCCGACGACGAACTTTTTCGTTCGATTCACCAACATATCGAGGAATTTGTCGTGGATCTTCCTGTGAACGAGGACTCGCGAACGGGCACAACAATCTTGGCCAGCATTGTAAAAGACCGACCAAACGGATTTCTCAACACATAGATCAAGATCTGCGTCATCAAAAACGATATTGGGAGATTTCCCCCCGAGCTCGAGAGAGACGCGCTTGATGCCGTCCGCTGCGGCCCTCATGATTCCAGTTCCGGTCGCCGTTGAGCCCGTAAATGAGATCTTCCTCACGAGAGGGTGCTCAACGAGAGCGCTCCCGCAACCGGGCCCGGGGCCGGGGACCACGTTCAAAACTCCCTCCGGAAGTCCGGCCTCGGCGCACAATTGAGCAAGAAGCAATGCCGTTAGCGGGGTTTCAGGCGACGGCTTGAGGACCACGGTATTGCCGCACGCCAACGCGGGCGCCAATTTCCATGCCGCGATCACCGCCGGGAAATTCCACGGAACGATGAGCCCGCACACGCCCACCGGCTCGCGCAGGGTAAGGCTCAGCCCGGGCGGGCCGACCGGGATGGTCTCGCCGAAATGCTTGGAGACCGCGCCCGCGTAATACTCGAAGCAGTCGGCGACCAGTCCCATCTCGTCGCGGGAGTCGGACAGCGGCTTGCCCGCGTTGCGGGTTTCAAGCAGGGACAACCGGCTGATATTCTCGCGAACCAGGCGCGCGATCTCGAAAAGGACGCGGGCGCGCTCGCGGGGGCCCATTTTTCCCCACGGACCCGTGGCCGCTTTCGCCGCGGCCTCCACGGCGCGGTCGATATCGGCCGCCGATCCCTCCGCGACCCGGGCCAATACTTTCCCGTCGGCCGGGTTGAGCACGGGGAAAGTCTCGCCGGATAGGGCGGACGCCGCCTTGCCCCCGATCCACATCTGAGTGAGCATCAGAAATAATTGGACGTGATGCCGCCGTCGACGACAAGCGCGGCGCCGTTGGTCCAGCGCGACTCGTCGGAGGCGAGGTACAACGCCATGTTGACGATGTCCTCGGACTTGCCGAAACGAGCCATCGGGATGCGATTGAGGCGCTTGGCCTTCTCGGCCGGCTCCTTGAGAAGCCATTCGGTCAACAGAGGCGTCTCGATGGGACCGGGACAGATCGCGTTGGAACGGATGCCCTTGGGCCCGTACTGGACCGCCAGCGACTTCGTCAGCGCGATCACCGCGCCCTTGGACGCGGTATAGGCGTCCTGCGGAACCGAGCAGCCGACTAAAGCGACGAAACTGGCCACGTTGATGATGGACCCGCCGCCGGCGGACAGGAGCTCGGGGATGCCGTGCTTGCAGACAAGATACACGCCTTTGACGTTGACGGCCAAAACCGTGTCCCAGACTTTCTCTTCCGTGTCCGTGACCGAGTGGTCGTTCGCGGGAAAGATACCCGCGTTGTTGTAAAGGCAGTCGATTTTTCCGTAAGCCTTAACCGCCGTTTTAACCGCCGCTCTGACCTCGTCCTCCTTCGCGACGTTCATCCCCACCGCGATCGCCTTGCCGCCGGCGGACTCGGCCGTAAGAACGACGCGCTTGGCGGCCTCAAGATCTAGGTCGCAGGCGACAACTTTCGCCCCTTCGCGGGTAAAGCGAATCGTCGCCTCCGCGCCCATACCGGAACCGGCTCCGGTGATGAGGCAAACCTTGCCTGCAAGTCGGCCGGCGGAACTCACGAAATGACGAGAAAGCCCGCTTTTTTGACGGCCTCGCGCAGGCGGGTTTTATTTAGATCGGTGTCGCGGCCCTTGGTCGTCGTCACGGTCAGGTTGCGGACCACGCGGCCTCGCCCCTGCAGCTTGCCGACAAGGGATTGAATGTCCTTGGCCGCAAGACGAACGTTGGTCACGCCGTCCTCGGCGAACCAGCGGATGGCGACGGTATGGGTTTTGCGGCTGGGAAGCAGCTTGAGGGTCAGAGAAGTCTCCGTGACGAAAAGATCCCCGACCTCTTCCTGCGTGTTCTTATCAGACATGTGCTCTCCTACTCGGTGAGTCCTTGACTGTAGCGCAACGGACCCGGGCGTGTCAACGAGCCAGAGAGGGCTGGACGAGCCAGCCCTTCTCGCGGGCCTTGGCGACAAGATCGGGGTCCGTCGACAAAACCACGCGCAGGCCGTCTCCGTAACTCAGCAACTCCAGGTCCGCCGCGTCCCTCCCGAGGACGAAGTCCGCGGGGCGCCCGAACGAGGACTGGGCGACCTCGGTCTTGCCTCCCCGCGTGGGCACGGGCTTGAGCACGGAGGCCGACAGGCGCGAGCCGTCGGGCGCGGCGCGCACGCCCACGATCCGGCTTTTATCGATGCCGTAGTCCGCGGCGGCGGCGGATAAAACCGGCTGCGGCAAATCGTCGATGATCCACACGTCGATCCCCGCGGCTCGGAACTTGACGGCCAAGTCCCTCATCTCGGGAATAATGCGCAAACCGCGGCGCACGCGTAGAGGTTCTCCGTCCCCCTCCTCCGCCTTCACCGTTTCAAGACCCGCGGGGCGTCCCTTCTCCTCACTGATGACCGCGCGCGCGTAGTCGACGGCGTCCTCTTCTTTCCACCCCGCCCACAGCCGCATCAAGTATTGGCGGCACTCGCGCCGTCCGACGCTGCGGCATAGGCCGATATAGCTCTCCAAGATGGTCTTGCGATAGCGATGATAGTCGGGCTGGGAGCGCCAGACTGAGCTCGACAGCTGGATGAAATGCTCATAGGCCGCGCGCGCGGGCTGGCGGCCTTGGGCGACCGGCACGATCTTCCACCACTCGTCGCTGAAGCGGAACTCGGCCTTCGTCGTCAGGCGCAGGAACACGAGTTCGGCCGGGTCGCCCACGACCAAGGCGTCGCTCCAAGGCAGCACGGCGACGGGGGGCTTGAGAGGATCATAGCCGGGCGCGGTTTTTCCTTTTTCAGCCAGGAATCGATCGAGCGCTTCGCGGACCTCGGGCGCCCAGCGGCCGCCCATAACGCGGATCGCCTCTCCGCGAGCCGGCGCAGTCGAGGAATCGGCATGATCCGTCGCGACCGAAGCCGCGGGGTTGCGCTTGAACATCAAGCGGAAGTTTTTCGGTTTTTTAGCGGAAGCCGGAACGGCCGCGACGACGGCCAGGAAAAAAAATAATGCGCCGAAAATCGATAAGTTTTTGTTCATCACCGTCGAGCAATGTTATAAAATAAACGCACCGTTCATTCTCGTCGGAGAGGACACCGAGCTCAACATGGCGAACATCAAGAAATCAGAGCTGCTCAAGGAAGAGATCGAGCACATCGATATCACCAAGCACGACACGCGTCCTCTCGTCGAGGCGTTCTCAAAGATGGCGTTCTCCGCGCGAGACATCGCGCGCGCCAGCGAGATCTACGACAAGATGCTCGCCGACCGGGAATGCGGCGTGATCCTCTGCCTGGCGGGCTCGCTGTTCTCCGCGGGCCTCAAAAAAGTCGTATGGCAGATGGTCGAGAGCAACATGGTCGACGCGATCGTCTCCACCGGAGCCAACATCGTCGACCAGGACTTCTTTGAAGCCCTCGGCTACAAGCACTATCGCGGCTCCAAGTGGGTCGACGACAAGGCCCTGCGCGGCGCGCGCGTCGATCGGATCTACGACACCTTCATCGATGAGGACGAGCTCGGCGCGTGCGACAACACGATCTCCGACATCGTCGGCGCTCTCAAGCCGCGGCCGTACTCCTCGCGCGAGATCATCGAGGAGATGGGCAAATATCTTCTCAAGAAGTCGAAGGTCAAGGACTCCATCGTCCTCTCCGCATACAAGAAGGGCGTTCCGATATTCGTGCCCGCCTTCTCTGATTGTTCCGCTGGATTCGGTCTTTTGCACCATCAGTGGCACAATCCAGAAGAACATGTCTCCATCGACTCCGCCAAGGACTTCCGCGAGCTGGTGCGCGTCAAGCTCGACTGCGGCGACACCGGCCTGCTCATGATCGGCGGCGGCGTTCCCAAGAACTTCGCCCAGGACGTCACCGTGGGCGCGGAGATGATCGGCCTGGAGCCGATCATGCACAAGTACGCCGTCCAGATCACCGTGGCCGACGAGCGCGACGGGGCGCTGTCTGGCTCGACTTTGCGCGAGGCCTGCTCCTGGGGCAAAGTCGACATACTGGAAGAGCAGATGGTCTATGCCGAAGCGACGCTGGCTCTGCCCATCCTCGCCTCCTACGGTTATCACAAGGGGTCCTGGAAGAAGCGCCGCGAGCGCCGGTTCAACGCCCTGCTCAACAACACGAAGGCTCAGGTTCCGGTCGCTTTGCGCTGACCCTTCGTCTCCTTCCGCTCAAACGGCGCCTCGGACGCATCGGGGCGCCGTTCGCGTTTAGGGCGGTTTGCTAGAATCCAGCATGCTCGACTTCAACCCGGACTCCGCCCCGGACGCCGACACTGGCGTATTCGGGCTTCCCCATCAAGAGAAGGACGCCTCTTTAGTTCTTATTCCCGTGCCCTGGGAAGCGACGACTTCGTATGGCGGCGGAACCTCCCAAGGTCCGGCGGCGATCCTTAAAGCGAGCGGCCAAGTCGACCTGTATGACGGCGATGTCGATAAGCCTTACGCCCCGGGCATATTCATGCGCCCCGTCTCGAAGGAGGTGCTCGCCTGGAATAAAACGGCCAAAGCCGCCGCGCAAAAGGTGATCGCCGCCGCGGGGCATGTCGAAGGTCGCAAGGACCTGCAGAAGGCGCTGAAAACAGCCAACGACCTGGGAGCCAAGCTCAACGACTGGGTTTACCGCGAAACCAAAAGCGTGCTGGACGAGGGAAAGATCGCCGGCATCGTCGGCGGAGACCATTCCGTTCCTTACGGCGCCTTTCGCGCCGCGGCCGAGAAGCACGGGGCCTTCGGCCTGCTTCACTTCGACGCGCATTCGGACACGCGCAAGGCGTACGAGGGCTTTGTCTGGTCGCACGCATCGATCATGCATAATGCGCTGGATAATATCCCCCAGATCGAGCGCATCACCCAGGTCGGCATCCGCGACTATTGCGAGCAGGAGCACCAGTACCTGCGCTCGCTGGGCTCCCGGGCCAATGTTTTTTATGAGCGCGGGCTCTGCGCGCGGCGCTTTGCCGGCGAGCCGTGGACGAAAATCGCCGCGGGCATCGTCGACACGCTCCCAAAGAAGGTGTGGATCACTTTCGATATCGACGGGCTCGACCCCAAGCTGTGCCCGCACACGGGCACGCCCGTCCCGGGCGGCCTGGAATTCCAAGAGGCTCTTCATTTGATCGAGCTGACGGCCCGGTCCGGCCGCACGATTTTGGGCTTCGATCTCGTCGAGGTCTCCCCCGCCCCGGGCGGCAAGGACGAATGGGACGCCAACGTCGGCATGCGGCTCCTTTATAAGCTCGCGGCCTGGACCTTCGTCAGCCGCGGGCTTCGCCAGTCCCGACCGTGAAAATCCTGGTCGTGATGGGCACGCGGCCCGAGGTGATCAAGCTCGCCCCCGTCGTCATGTCTCTGCGCCAGCGCAAAGGACTGAAAACGTTGGTGTGCGCCACGGCCCAGCATCGAGAACTACAGGACCAGATGCTGAAAACGTTCGGGGTAAAGCCCGACTTCGATCTTGATCTCATGCGCAAGGGGCAGTCGCCGGACGCCGTGGCCCAGCGCGTTCAAGCGTCTTTGGATCCGATATTGGCGCGCGTCAAACCCGATCTTGTCGTTGTGCAAGGCGATACGACCACGGCCATGGCCGCTGCCCTGTGCGCGCACAAACGTAAAATCCCCATCGCGCACGTCGAGGCGGGACTTCGTTCCCATGACCTGGAAAACCCCTTCCCCGAGGAAGGAAATCGAATCCTCATCGATCATTTCGCGACGCTTCACTTCCCCCCCACCCGAAAAGCCAAGGGAAATCTCGCGCAGGAAGGAATCACGGGTCCCGGAGTGATCGTGACCGGCAACACGGTCGTGGACGCTCTTCATTGGGCTGCCAAAAAGATAAAGACCCCGCCCGCTTCGGCAATAACCCGAGAGGTTCTCGTCACTTTTCACCGTCGAGAAAGTTTCGGCGCCCCCTTGAAGGGTATTTTTCAAGCGCTGCTGACTTTAGTTCGCCGTCACGAAGATCTAGTCCTCATCTACCCGGTTCACCCAAATCCGAAAGTGCGTCTGGCCGCAAAGCGTTGGCTTCGCCATCCGCGCATCCGCCTCATCAAACCGCTTCCCTATTTAGAGTTCCTCTGCCTCATGAAGCGTGTCCATTTTCTAATCACGGATTCGGGAGGCCTGCAGGAGGAGTCGGTTTGCCTACATAAGCCGGTGCTGGTAGCTCGCAACGTGACCGAGCGCCCCGAAATCATCGCGGCCGGGGCCGGCAAGCTTGTGGGGCTAAGGCAGAAAAACCTGATCGCCTGGGCCACGAAACTGCTCACCAACAAAGCGCTCCATCGGCGCATGAGCGGCGCGAAAAATCCTTACGGAGATGGAAAAGCCTCCGAACGCATCGCCTCCAGCATCGCACGCTCGAAGCTCAACTCAAGACTCGCCAAGTCTTGTCGGGATTAGCGGAGCGACAAGCCTCTCGGCGCCGCCGGCATCGGGTTGGCGGCGACGGTCGCCAGTGCCTGAATCTCGGACGCGGATAAGGCCCGGTTGTAGACCCGGGCGTCGTCGATCGCTCCCGGGAAATATTCCCCGAATTTACTGCCGCCGACGTCGAAAGTCCCCGTGCCGGCGCTGACGGCCCCCGTAACCGCGGCGCTGGCGGCCTGCGCGCCGTTATTGTAAAGCCGGAGCGTGGTCCCGTCATAGGTCAAAGCCAGGTGGACCCACGTATTGGCGAGTAGCGGCGTTGCCAGACATGCCGTTTGGGTTGCCCCGCCGGTGACCACGCCGCCCATGATGCCTCCGGCCCCGCAATAGGCGTTACCGATGCTTGAATAGAGGAAAAAAGTGTAGTTCTTGGCCATGATGGCGCGCCAAGTCGTCGTGGCGATCGAAGGGTTGACCCACGCGGCGAGGCTTAAAGCCGTCGTTGGATTGAGCAAGGAGGTGTTGGGCGCCGAAGCTTTGTCATTAATGCCGTCAAAGCGCAGGGCCGCGCCGAGCTTCCCAGGCACCGAGACCGGCCCGCCCGCCAAGGTCGCGATGTTGCCGTTGCCCGAGGCGTCGGCGGCGGTCGTGCCAGAGGCTTCGTCGAGCTTCCAATGCGCCACGGGACCGGCGGCGGCAAGAATCGGCGGAGGAACGCTCGTGGAACCGTATTCGTAGGCGCCTAGTTCGAATAGCCCACTTTGGGGCCTGGCCGTCCGGGCGAAATCCATGGTTACTCCGCCCGAGTAAAGGTTGACCCCTTGGTCGATGGCCGGACTGCCGCTTTTCAAATGGAAGTCAAAGGTTCCTGCGCTGACGAATTGGGGATCCGCGTTGATCGCACAGCCCGCATTGCAGAGATTATGATCTTGGTTTGTGTTGATCGTACTGCTCGAGTAGATGGCTTTGTACCTGTTGCTCCATATGATGTTGTTGCGAATCGCCAATCCCAGGGCGTTGACTCCCCCGGAATTGAGACCGTCGGCTTGATTGCCGTATATGACGTTGTTGAAAACCTTGGTATTGGAGGAAATCCCGAAGCTGATGCCGGAACCGAAACCTTTGCTCCCATCGAATGCGCCGTTGCTGTAGATCAAGTTGTTGTATATCAGGGTATCGTCGGCATCACCTATCCATATACCGCCGATATTGGAAGAAAGGCACCAGTTATTATGATGGATTGAGTTATTGCGGATAATCGTTCCTTTGGCTCTGGGCAAATTGCCGGCGTTGTACATATGGATGCCCCCGCCAGGCATGTTGAAGAACTCATTGCCTTCAATAAGCGTCTTGCTGACTTTATTCATGTATATCCCATAGGAACGATTCCCGGGAGCGCAATCGGAAGGACCATCATGAATCTTGTTATTGATGATCTCGATGGCATCAGCCGGCGAGAGATCCACATTGTAAGCGGAGGCACCGAGAACAATTCCGCTGTCTGTAGGCGCAGTGATGTCGTTGTTGATAAATCGGATATGATCGATATGGGAATTAAAACGAACTCCTCCACCCGACATCACGGTAAAACCTTCAATAATCCAGTAGCGAAGCTGTGGCAGAGCGGCATTCGAGCAGCAATCCCCAAACGCAACACCCAGGACGCTCACTTTCTCGCCAGAATAGGCCGCTACCCGGATGGCGTTGCTCCAGGAAGAGCCGGATGGCCATGACGGCGTGGTGTTGCTGTAGAGCGAACCATTAGTGATCGTCTCATTGTAGGTGCCCGCGCGTATCAAGAGCGCGTCACCGCCTTGTTTTAAGCAGGAAATTCCGCCGGAGGCACCCATAATATTGCGTTTGGGCGTGCTCTGGCTTATCGCGGCGGCACAGCTGTTGGAATCGCTTCCCGTCGGCGCCGTGTAATAAGTCGCGGCGTGAGCGTCGAGCCCGACAAGCAACGAGGCTAGGCCCAAGAGGATCGCGCATCCCTTCAGCGCCGATCGAATTGCCATATGAGAAGGTTAGCAGCAGGGGTTAAAGATCGACTTCTCGACTTTTAAGGATTGGGTCATCCTGGCGAGTGGGTAATTTTTCATGGTTTTAGGCCTCTCTCTGAATACATTTCAGTGTAGGTCATGAACCTGCAATCCGCCAATAAAAATTTGGTAAACATTCGGCAATCTCATCCCCCGCCTGATTTAACGTCGACCGCGATGCTCCATTCTCTCGCCGCGATTCTCGCGCCGTTCGCCATGCTTTTCCATTCGTTCGCCGTGCCGCTGGCGGAGCTCGCCCTGACGCTGCATCCGCTCGCCGCGGTGCTCGAGGTGTTCGCCCCGCTTCTCCAGCCGATCGGCGGCCTTCTCATGACCCTCGGCCCGAAGCTCCTCGGCCTTCTTCTGCATGCGTTCGCCGCGCTCTTCCATGCGTTCGCCGCGCTTTTCGCGCCGCTCGCCTTGGCGCTGCATCCGTTCGCCGCGGCGCTGCCTGCGCTCTCCCTGCTTCTCAAGGCGCTCGCCCCGCTTCTCAAGATTGGCTTTGTCCGGAGGCGTCGCGGGAATGGCGGGAGTCGCGGGAGTCGCAGGGGTTCCCGGGTCCCCGGGAGTCGCCGGCGTCGCGGGTGTAGCCGGAGTCGCGGCGGGGTCTTCCGCTCGTACCGAGACCGCCATCAGAAGCATCGCCGTCAGCATCACCGCATGAATTCTCTTCATTTTTCCCCCTGCCCGATATTTTGAAGTATACACTCAATTGTCCTAAAAATCACGGCGACTTACGTCACACTCGCTCGAAATAGCGGCCGCGCTCCCAATCCGTAACCGCCCGGTCGTACGCCGACTGCTCGGCCTTGGCGGCATGCAGGTAATGCGTGAAAACCTCGTCGCCGAACAGCTGCCGCGCGACGGAGGAATTTTCAAAAAGCCCGATCGCCTCATGCAAGGTCTTCGGCACCGGCGCCACCTTGGCCTTGTAGGCGTCTCCGGCCAGCTCCGCTGGCGGATCGATTTTTTTCTCGATGCCGTAGAGCCCCGCCGCGATTGTGGCGGCAAAGGCGAGATAGGGATTGGCGTCGGCCCCGGGTATGCGATTCTCGATCCGCAGGGAGTCCCCCTCCCCGACGACGCGAAAGCCGCAGGTGCGATTGTCGCGCGCCCAGGCGATGCGCGTGGGCGCGAACGTCGCGGCCTGGTACCTTTTATAGGAGTTGATCGTGGGCGCGAAAAACAGGGACAGCTCTCGCGCCAAGGCCATCGTCCCGCCCAAGAACCAGCGGAATTCCTTGGTGGGCTTGCCCCCCGCCGAAAACGCCGAGCGGCGGCCGGCTTTGTCCCACAGACTCGCGTGGATGTGGCAGGAAGAACCGGCCAGCTTGTCGCTGTACTTGGCCATAAAGGTCAGCGAGCAACCCTTCTGCATCGCGATCTCCTTGGCGCCATGCTTGTAAACGGTGTGAAGATCGGCCATTTCGACGGGAGCGGCGTACTCGAGATTGATTTCGTGCTGGCCGGGGCCCCATTCTCCTTTGGAGTTCTCGACGGGCACGCCTGCGGCCTCCATGAGATTGCGGATCTCGCCGATAACCGGCTCTTCCCGCGTGCCCTGAAGAATATGATAGTCCTCGATATAAGTGCCGTAGTGCTCGAGGTTCGTCCAATTTTTCTTTTGCGCCGACTCGTACGTGTCGCGCAGCAGATAAAACTCCAGCTCCGAGGCCATTTTCAGCGACCAGCCCTTCGCCGCCGCCTTCGCCACCTGATCCTTTAGGATTTGACGGGGAGCCACCATTGTCGGACGATGCTCCTGGTCGGTCGTGTCGGCGACGACGAGAACCGAGCCGGGCAGCCAGGGCAGGGCACGCCACGTCGAGAAATCGGGGACGAGCGAGAAATCTTGATAGCCCTTATCCCAGCTGGTGAGCGCGAAGCCGGGAACCGGATCCATCTCCATGTCGACGGTGAGCAGATACGCGCACGCGTGCGTGCCGTGTCCCATCACCGACTTCGCGAAGTGCCGCGCCGTGAAGCGCTTGCCGATCCAGCGTCCCTGCATGTCCGGCATCGCGAGAATCACCGTGTGGAAAGTCCCCTTTTTTATCGCGGCCAGCAACGACGCGGCGGTTTTTGATTCTCTCATTGGCTGAGTGTAAGAAATACGAACAAAAGTGTCCAGTTCAACAGATATTAACTCAATATGATAATATAAGATACTATAAGATAATGAAAGACGCTTAACAATCTCTACCAGCATTATAAATTCATCTTGACACTGTTAATGCCATGTGCTAACATCACCGAAGTTTTCACGAGTAAATATTTTCAGACGGAAAAACCTGTTTTCACGAGTAAACAGACCATGGCTGAAATAATCGCTGTCGCAAACCAAAAGGGGGGGGTTGGAAAAACAACCACCGCCATCAACCTTGCCTCTGCTTTGGCTGTTTTGGGGCACGAGACGCTTCTTGTGGACCTGGACCCACAGGGAAATGCCACCTCTGGCGTCGGCTTTAACAAGCAGGAGTTCGACCCCAACATGTACGATGTTTTGGTCGATCTCATGCCGCTTGAAAAAACCATTAAAGCATCTTTGCTGCCAAAATTATCGGTGGCAGGGGCAAATAACGATTTGGCGGGGGCAGAGATCGAATTGGTATCAGCCTTGGCCCGAGAAAGCCGCCTTAAAGGGGCTATTTCCGCAGTAAAACCTCGCTTTGCCTACATTATTATTGATTGTCCGCCATCTTTGGGGCTTTTGACCGTCAATGCTCTTAATGCATCGGATAAAATCGTTATCCCGATCCAGGGCGAGTACTATTCAATGGAAGGATTGGCTCAATTCACCTCCGCCGTGGACAGGATAAAAGGAGCTTTAAACCCCAAGCTCGAGCTGGAAGGGGGAGTTTTGACTATGTTTGACTCTCGCATGACCCTCTCCAATCAGGTTAAGGAAGAGGTCGCCCGTTTCTTCGGATCGAAGATGTTCTCGGCCATAATTCCCAGAAACATTCGGCTGGCCGAAGCGCCCGGGTTCGGGCAAAGCATCTTTCAGTACGACGCCAAGTCCAAGGGCGCGGAGGCCTATATGGCCTTCGCTCAAGAATTCTTGTCCCGGCGCGGCCTCGCCCATCCTCCCGCGCCTCTTACGCCGGAAACCACGGAGAACTTATCATGACACGCAAAGCCCTGGGCCGCGGCTTATCTGCCCTCATTCCCGGAAATCCTTCTCCAATCCCGACGACGACTCTCAACGCCGGCACCGGCGTCGCGGAGGGGGGGGTTGTCAAAATTCCCATCGACAAGATCCGGCCAAATCATTTGCAGCCGCGGCGGCATTTCGATCCCGAATCGCTGAGCGAACTGGCGACGTCCATCCAGCAGCACGGCCTGGCTCAGCCCATCGTCGTCTCCTTCGACCCCGTGTCCCGTTCTTATGAACTCATCGCGGGCGAACGCCGCTTGCGCGCCAGCCAGCTGGTCGGTCTTCAGGAAATCGAGGTCGTCGTGCGCCAGCCCAAGGACGACCGCCACCGCATGGCGCTGACTTTGATCGAAAACCTGCAGCGCGCCGATCTCAACGCCATCGAAGTCGCCGTCGGCTACTTGCGGCTGATGAAGGAGTTCGGCATCAACCAGACGTCCTTGGCCGAAGAGGTGGGCAAGTCCAAGGCCACGATCTCGAACACCCTGCGGCTGTTGGAACTCTCCGAAGACATTCAGAAGGCCCTGCAATTCGGCCAGATATCGGAAGGTCATGGGCGCGCGCTTCTCACGATTTCCGATCCGAATCTCCGGCATGCTGTTTTTCAAAAGCTGGTGGCCAACAAGCTGTCAGTCCGCGAGACCGAGACCTTGGCCCGGGAAATGGAGGCCGCGCCGGTTCTTGACGAGCGCCCGTCACAGGATAAAAAAATTACCGCAAAGCCAGCCGACTTGCGCGCCATCGAGGAATCGCTGCAGCAAGTCTTGGGAACGAAGGTCGAGATCCGCACTCGAAAGACGCCCTCCAAGGGCACGATTCAAATTAGTTTTTTCAACTTCGACGACTTCGATAGAATCATAAATGTGCTTAAAAAATAATGATAATTTTAAATATTCTACTCGCCGTTTATTCCTTGTGCGCTGCGGCTGATGGCCTATCGCCTACCCTGTCGACAAGTACGATCGTTCCCACGATCGTGACCTTGTCGGCAAATCCCCACGACTACAATCGATTCGCGGACGGCGGGCCCGACGCCAATTGGTATGTCGGCTTCAACAACGCTTGGATCGTCAAGCTTCCGCCTGCTCCGGCAGGGGGCTTTGAGCGCGCTTTCATTGGCGCCAAGATCGGCCGCGCCAAAACTCGTCCTGCCCAAGGCAAGCCCTGGCTGCGTGAAATCATTCCCGGCAAAATCTACATGGGGATATCCCAAGTCCCGGCCTGGACATCCGAACAAAGTTTCTATCTCGTCGAAACGCGGGATCTGCCCGCCGAGGCGGACGCCCAGGCGCGCGTCGACGGCGTGGGCGCGGGAGAATGGTATTGGGCCGAGGTTCCCATGGCCCAAATAAGTTTCACCGCCCCGAATTACCTCATCGTTTGGTCGCCGACGAATTATTTCACAAGTCCTTCCAGCTCGCCGATATTGGCCGCGGCCGATCTCGACGAGCCGGGCCGAGAGACGCGCGCGTGGATCAACCGTTCGATTATGGGCGTGCCCCCGCGGTCGCCTGGGACGTCTCTTGAAACGCCGCTCAACACCCTGGCTCCGGCGCTTGCCATCAAGCTCGTTCCGCCGGGGCCCGATGAGCCCGCCGTCTCGGTCGCCGACTTTTCCCTGGCGCGCAATGGAAAGCGCGTGCTGGCACGCTTCTCCGTCGCGGGAGAAGACGTCTCCGAGGCTTGGGTCGAGGCCTCGCGCGATCAATTGGAATGGGAGAGGGTCTCGCGCATTGTACGCCGTCCGCCCTACATCTTCACCCTCTCTCCCGATAAATCTCCCACCGCCGGAACATTCCTTCGCGGAGTCGCCCGCGACATCTCCGGAGCCGTCGGGCAGTCGCCGGGCTTTATGATTCCGTATGCCCCGAATTAAGCCCCTGATCGTCGGAGTCGTGGGCGCAACGGGAATGGTCGGGCGCGAGCTCGTCGCCCTGTTGGAAAGCCGCCGGTTCCCGATAAAAGAACTCCGTCCGTTTTCCTCAGGCCGCGCCCGCTCATCCGTTCGCTTTAAGGGCCGTTCCATCTCCGCTCCCGGCGTCGCGGCCTCCTCTCTCGCCGCGTGCGATATCGTCTTTCTCGTCAGCTCCGATGAGGTCGCCCTAAAACTCGCGCCCTCCCTCGCCAAAAAAGGCGTCTGGACTATAGACGACAGCGCGGCTTTTCGCCTCGATAAAAATATTCCGTTGGTGATCCCTGAGGTCAACGCCTCGGCTTTGACGGCGTCCCGCCGTTTGATCTCCTCTCCCAACTGCACCATGACCGGCTTGGCTGTCGCCGGCGGACTTCTGCACCGTGAGATCGGCATCCGTGAAGTACGCCTTGCCTCCTATCAGGCGGTCTCAGGAGCGGGAAAGGCCGCGGTCAGCGAATTGCTCGAGCAGCAATCGGCGCTGCGCGGACTTCACTTGGAGCGAGACGGCCGCGCCCCGGTTCTCGGCCCGGGTAAATCCTCGGCCCTGCCGCGCGCGATCGCCTGCAACGTCGTGCCGCAAGTCGGTCGTTTCGGCGCCGACGGCTACTCCACCGAGGAGATCAAGGTCGCCGCGGAACTGCGCAAGATTTGGTCGGCGCCCGGATTGAAAGTCTCGGCCACGGCCGTGCGCGTGCCCACGATCCGCGGCCACGCCCTGGCGGCGTGGATGACTCTTGCTCGCCCTGTCGGCTTAGCTCGGATCCGCGCGATGCTTAAAAAAACTCCCGGTCTGGTTCTTTCCAGCGATGGAGACTATCCCACGCCGCGCTCGGCGGGGGGGAAGGATCAGGTTTTTTCCGGACGCCTGCGCCAAGGGACGATGCCCAAAGAGATCGCGCTTTGGATCGTCTCGGACAATCTCTTAAAGGGCGCCGCTTTGAATTCCGTCCAAATAGCCGAGGAGCTTTTACGCCGCGGCTGGCTTAAGCCCCGCTTTTACCCATCCATGAACTATCCTTAAGGACAGTTCTCTCGCTTCTAGCGAATTTCTTTCTTCAAGAAAGACGGCAGGGCGAAGGATCCGACGTGGATATCGGCGTTGTACCACCGGAAGCCGATCTTCGATCTAGACACGCGCGCGGGTTTGAAGTCCCGCACCGGATGAAGGCCCTTGGTGGCGAATGTAAACGCCCACAGCCCTCCCGGATACGTCAAATTGTTGAAGAGAGAAACTTCAACCACGGGAAAGATTGGGCGCATGATTTTAAAAAGATTGGTGATCGTCTTCATCTCATAAAAAGGCGACCCCGCCTGGCTGACCACTATCCCGTCTTCGGTCAGGATACGGCGCACGTTTTTATAGAAAGCCGGGCCGAATAACTCCTTAGCCGGCCCGAACGGCTCGGTGGAGTCCACGATAACGACATCGAATCGTTCTTTCGTCTCCGCCACAAACTTCACCCCGTCCTGGATAAGAACTCGGGCGCGTGGATCAGATAAGGCCCCCGCCGTCTGGGGGATAAAGCGTCGGGAGGCGGAAACGACAAGATTATCTATCTCAACAAGAAAACATCTCTCCACCGTCTTATGGCGCAGCACCTCGCGCACCGTGCCGCCGTCGCCGCCGCCGATGACCAGAACGCGGCGCGGCTTCGGGTGCAGGAAAAGCGCGGGGTGCGCGATCATCTCGTGATAGACGAACTCGTCGCGCTCAGAGACCATGGTCATCCCGTCGATCAAGAGAAGCTTGCCGTGTCCCGCCGTTTCCACGACTTCCACGGTCTGGAAGCGGCTCTTCCCTTTGAACAGTTTTTTCTTTAGACGGAAGCCGGTGCGAACGATGCCTTGGTAAATCTCGTCGGCCCAACGCGCGCGGGCGCTCACAGGACGATTTCGAACGCCGGAGCCGTCCCTTCGATCGGCTTGAAGTGGTGGTCGAAGGAGACTCGATAGCCGCAGGTGAGGCTTTGGCGCACGGCGCGCTTGAGAGGATAGTCGCAGCGCGTCTTCTTGCGCGATCCCTGCGGCTGGAAAAACACGACGTCGCAGGATTGCGGCTTGAATATGTCTAATACGCGGGTCACGGTCTCGTTGGCGTCGCCCTCCACGAAATTGGTTTCGAAGCTGACATAGGAGCCGATCTTCTGCGGCGTGACATGGATGGTGTAGTACTTCAGGCCTCGAATGGCGTTTAATGAGTAGCCCATCGGCTCGAAGAGATGGTCGTCGACCTGAAAGCCCGGGAAGATGGTCCAGACACCGGATTTTTCCTTGATGAATTCGCGCTTGCGCTGAGGGCCGGCCATGAACACGCGCGCGGCCTGCGGATCGACGCCGTGCATCAATATTTCCAACGTCAGATCGTCATCGGCCGGCGTGTATGGCTTGTCGAGATGATAAAGAAATACGTGGTGGTCGTCGCCGTCGCCGAAACGGTAGGACTTAGCGGGCATGCGCTCGGAGAGCCGGCGGCAGTCGTCGAAAAAATTCGAGGGCTGATACTCTTGGAAGTGGGCGTTTTTGCGCTCGTAGACGAGATATTGAAAGGCGTCGATGCCGAAGTCGTCGCACAGCTGCAGGACGGCCGCAACCAGGTCCGTGCGCCCGCAGGTGATCATCGTCAGCCACGTGTCGGTCACGAACAAGCTCGATTCCGACAACAGGTAGGCGTCCATCGACTCGTTGGAGATCGTCGAGAGAACTTGCGCGTTGGCCTTAGCGACGATTCCTTTCCAGTAATCGTGGCCTTTCGCGCGCAAGGACGCGCGTCCGGACATCAAGGACAGCTCCACTTTTTTCTCCGGCCCTTCGAAGAACATCCCGGTCTCCTAGCGCGCCTTGCGGCGAGCCGCGTTTCGCCGGACCACGTCCCGGCGCCGGAGCTCCCGCTCCGCCGACTTGATCGTCTTCCAATTCTCCAAGACTTCGGCGCCGTTCTTAAAGCGCTTCTTGCCGCCGAACACGTGCGGGTGACGGCGCATCAACTTCACCGCTTGGCTTGCGGCCACTTTATCGAGATTAAAATGACCCGCTTTCTCCGCGATCTTGGCATGAAAGTATACGTGGAAAAGGATGTCTCCCAACTCGTCTTCGATCTCGTGCCAACGGCCGCCGGCCAGCGCCTCGGCGAGCTCGGCGGATTCCTCGCGCAGATAGGGGATCAGGCTTTTATGCGTCTGCTCCTTGTCCCAGGGGCATCCTTTCGGCGACAGCAATCGAGCGACGACCGCTTCAAGCTTGGCTAGGCCCCTGGGCATATCAGGAGATCCTCTCCGCCCCGAAATAGGGGACGAGCGCCTTGGGAATTAGCACCGAACCGTCGGCCTGCTGATTGTTTTCCAAGATCGCCGCGGCCAGCCGTCCGACCGCCACCCCGGAGCCGTTGAGCGTGTGAACAAGCTCGGGCGAGGATTTTGGCTCGCGCCGAAATCGCGCCGACATTCTCCGCGCTTGGAAATCTCCGCAGTCCGAACAAGACGAGATCTCGCGGTACTTCAACTCCGAGGGCATCCATACTTCAATGTCGTAGGTCTTTTGAGAGGCGAAGCCCATGTCGCCGGTGCATAGATGTAGAACTCGGTAAGGCAACTCTAGCGCCTGAAGAACGTCTTCGGCGTCTTTAGTCAGATTTTCAAGAGCTCCCAGAGAATCTTCCGGCTTGGTGATCCAGACCAACTCGACTTTGTCGAATTGATGATTGCGGATAACGCCGCGAACGTCTTTGCCGTAAGAGCCGGCTTCCTGCCGGAAACAAGGGGTAAACGCGGTCAGTTTCATGGGCAACTTATCAGCGGCAAGGATCTCTTCCCGGACCATGTTCGTCAAAACAATTTCGGAGGTCGAGATAAGATACATCGTGGAGGTATTGTCGCCTTCGGTATTGACCGTCTTGTACATGTCGGCTTCAAACTTAGGAAGCTGCCCCGTTCCTTCCATGATCTCCGGCCGCACAAGATAGGGTGGTTGAACTTCTAAATAACCATTCTTAGAATGTCGATCCAACAAAAAAGCGCCCAGCGTTCGGAGGAGCTTCGCGCCGGGGCCTTTCCAGAGAGCAAAGCGCGAACCGGACAATTTTACGGCCGCGGCAATATCAAGTATCCCCAGCTTCTCGCCGACGCCGTGATGATCAAGCGGCTTGAAATCGAAAGTCCTCGGTTTGCCATTTTTGCGGACCTCTTTATTGTCCGTCTCATCCTTGCCGATCGGCACCGATTCGTGGGGCACGTTCGGAATCGACATTGCGGCGGCCGTTATGGTCTTTTCCGACTCGGACAAGGCTTTCTCCTTATCCGTCATCTTCTCTTTAAGATCGGAGACCGCCGCCTTAAGCTCCGCGACTTTCGCATGGTCTTTGGCGGCCACGGCTTTTCCTATTTCTTGAGAAGAGGCGTTGCGCTTTGCGCGCATGTCCTCGACTTCTTTCATCAGCGCCCGGTGCCCTTCATCCAACTTCAACAATTCGTCGAAGGCCGCGGCAGAGCGGGCATTGCGCGACAGCAAAGCGGCACGGGCTTTGGCCGCGTTCTTCCGAGCGGCGCCTAGATCGATCACTGGCTTACCTCGATGATATTCTCCAACGACTGCAGGGCGGTAGCGCCTTTATGGGGCTCGATCATCACCTGTAGCTTGACGCGGTCCGGCCACCAGCCGGCGCGCGACAATTTTTTGAGATACAGCTCGAGAGCGGGGGAAGTGGACAGATTGACGTCCAAGACTTTATTCGGCTCGACTTTGGGTACGCGTTTTTCCTCGACCATGAACGGAATGCCCCAAACTCCTTCCTCTTTGCCGCCGGCCGATGAGGTGACCCGAACCGTCATGCTGTAACGCAGCAGAATTCCCTCGATCGCCTGAGGCCCGCGATTTTTAAGCGTCAGCCTCGCGCGCAGGCGGCTGTCGAGCTTGGGCGGTCCATCGACAAGCTGATTGACGTCATCCCAGGCCGCGACGCGCGCGCGTTCCACGCGCCCGCGCTGCCATTGGACGTTCGTCAGTAAAAGCTCCGCCGACGACGGCCCGGCGCCGGCGGCCACGAAAGCCGCCAGCGCCAAGGCCGATAACGTTCGTCTCACCCAGGGCGCCTCACTTTTTATCGCCGTCGATGGGAAGCTCGGGTGCTACGGGCGGCTCATTGGCGATCGGAGCCACTCGCGCGACCTTGTCTCCATCGTCGAGGCGAACTAGGCGCACGCCTTGGGTGTTGCGGGAGATGGTCTTGATGTCCTTGCAGCGCAGACGGATCGCCTTGCCCTGCTCGGTCATCACCATCAAGTCGTCGTCGTCGGTCACGAGCTTCACGCCGATGACCGATCCGTTGCGGTCGGTCGTCTTGATCGTGATGATCCCGCCGCCGCCGCGGTGCTGGCCCCGGTACTCGGAGAGCTCCGTGCGCTTGCCGTGGCCGTGCTCGCACACAGTCAGCAGGGTTTTTTTGGTGTTCGGCGGGAACACTTCCATGCCCACGACTTGATCGCCCTTGTCCACGCGGATGCCGCGAACGCCGGCGGCCGCGCGCCCCATCGAACGGATATCGCTTTCCGGGAAGCGGATGACCATGCCGTCCTTGGTGGCAACGAGGAGTTCATCTTTGCCGGAACTATGTTGGACCTCGACGAGAACGTCTCCCTCGTCCAACGTGATCGCAATGATGCCGCTTCGACGGATGTTTTCGAAGTCAGACAACGGTGTTTTCTTAACAGTGCCGTTGCGAGTCGTCATCGCCAAGAATGTCTCTTGCCCTTTCTTTTCTTCGAAAGAACGTATTGCGATGGCGGACGTTACTTTCTCTTCTCCGGTGAGGGCCAGAAGATTGACCACGGCCTTGCCGCGCGATGTGCGATTGCCTTCCGGGATCTCGTAGGCACGCAACGCGAACACGCGGCCCCGGTTGGTGAAGAACAATAAGGCAGCATGGGTGTCGGTCACGAAGAAGTGCTCGATGAAATCCTCTTCTTTGACGTCGGCCCCGGTGATGCCCTTGCCCCCGCGCCCTTGCGCTTGGTAGGTGGCGACGGGAATCCGCTTGACGTATCCGGTGTTGGACAGGGAGATCACGACCTCTTCCTTTTGGATCAGGTCTTCCAAAGACATCTCGGCGGCTTCGGACGTTATCTGCGTTTGGCGGGATTTGCCGAAAGCTTCCTTGACTCCTTCGAGCTCCTTGATCACAATCGCGTACACCTTCTTGATGTCCGCCAAGATCGCCTTGTACTCGGCGATCTTCTTGATGAGGCCGTCGTACTCTTCCTGCAGATCTCCGACCGACAGCTTGGTGAGGCTGGCCAGACGCATCTCAAGGATGGCGTTGGTCTGGGCCTTGGACAACTCGAAGGCCTCCATGAGTTCGGTGCGGGCGGCATCGGTGTCCTTGGAGCCGCGGATGATCTTGATGACGCGGTCTATGTTCTTGACGGCGGTGATCAGGCCCTCGAGGATGTGCGCCCGGTCCAGGCACTTGCGCAGCTGGAACTTTGTGCGGCGGGTGACGACGACCTTTCGGTGCTGGATAAAGTGGCCCAGCATGTCGCGGACACCCAAGATGCGCGGGCGGCCGTCGACGAGGGAGAGAAGGATCACGCCGAAGCTTGTCTCCATCTGCGTGTGTTTGAGCAGCTGGTTGAGAACCACGTTCGCGTTGCCGTCGCGCTTGATCTCGATGACCACGCGCATGCCTTTGCGATCGGACTCGTCGCGAATGTCGGAGATGTCGGGGATTTTCTTGTCGCGGACGAGCTCGGCGATGTTCTCGAGCAAAGTCGCCTTGTTGACCTGATAGGGGAGCTCGGTGATGATAATCGCTTGGCGGTTTCCTTTGATGTCCTCGATCTCGGTCTTCGACTGGATGCGCACGGAGCCGCGTCCGGTCTCGAAGTAGTCCTTGATCCCGGCTTTGCCGCGAACGATGCCGCCGGTGGGAAAGTCGGGACCCCTGATGATCTTCATGAGCTCTTTGGTCTCGATCTTCGGGTCCTTGATGAGGGTGATGGCCGCCTCGCAGACCTCGGCGAGGTTGTGCGGAGGGATGTTCGTGGCCATACCGACGGCGATGCCCGAGGACCCGTTGACGAGAAGGTTGGGAACCTTGGCCGGCATGACCGAGGGCTCGGTGGTGGTACCGTCGAAGTTCGCCGTGAAATCCACGGTGTCCTGGTCGATGTCGGCCATCACTTCCTCAGCGATCTTCGCCAAGCGAGCCTCGGTGTAGCGGTAGGCGGCCGCTGGGTCTCCGTCGACGGAGCCGAAGTTTCCTTGGCCGTCGATTAGGGGGTGGAGAAGCGAAAAGTCCTGGACCATGCGCACCATGGCATCGTAGACCGCGGAGTCGCCGTGGGGGTGGTACTTTTTAAGGACTTCGCCGACGACGCCGGCGCATTTGGAGTATTTCTTGTTCGAGGCCAAGCCTTCATCGTGCATCGCGTAAAGGATGCGGCGATGCACGGGCTTAAGGCCGTCGCGGATGTCGGGCAGGGCGCGGCCGACGATGACCGACATGGAGTAGTCGATGTAGGAGCCGCGCATCTCCGCGCCCAGGTCGCGAGGAATGATGTTTCCTACGGGCTCGGGAGTGAGTTCTGGCTGATTCTCGGGCTTGCTCATATGGTCTCTCTCCGTTTAGATGTCGAGGTTCTTTACTTCCTTCGCGTGCTTCTCGATGAACAGGCGCCGAGGCTCAACCTTGTCGCCCATGAGCGTGGTGAACGCATTTTCAGTGTCGGCCGCGTCGACCACCTTGACCTGCAGCAGCCGCCGGCGCTTGGGATCCATGGTGGTCTCCCAAAGTTGCTCGGGGTTCATTTCACCGAGACCTTTGTAGCGCTGGATCTGCGCGCCCGCGCGGCCCGCATCGCGGACCATTTCTAGGAGGTCCTTGAGGCTGTAGCCGTCGATCTCCGTATGCGAGGTTTTCGCCCGGAACAAGGGCTTAGTCTTCTCATCTCGCATGACCTCGTACCACCTCAAGTCGAGCCCCATGTCCAAGAATTTCTTGGACAAAGAGTCGAGCTTGACCATTTCCCAAAGCTCCTGAACGTTGGGCTCCAAGGACTCCGTATCGGCCTCGCTCAACGCCGAATCCTCGACGGCCTCTCCTTCGGCCGGCGCCGCAGCGCCCTTGGCGGGGGCCTTCTTCGCCTTCTCGGCACGCGCATCGATAAGGAGCTTCTTTTGGTCGGCCACGTAGGCATCGCGATAGACGTTCCATTCCTTCTCGGAGTAGAAAAACTCATATTCGCCAGCGCCTTTCTCGACCCGATAAAGGGGAAGCTTTCCGGAGGCTTGGTACTCCAGGAAATCCTCAAGATGCAGACTCTTGCGCTCGATGTGGCGGATCAGGCTTTCTAGTTCGGCGAGAAGCTTGAGAAGGTCGCGCAAATCCTCGCTCTCAAGCTTCTTGGCCTTGCCGTTGGCGGGATTAAGCGCCGTCACCTCGATGGAATTGCGTCCCTCGTTGAGCATCCACTGCTCCATCTTCTCTTCGGTGTCGACATACATTTCCGTCTTTCCCTTCTTGACCTTGAACAAAGGAGGTTGGGCGATGTAGATATGGCCGTTTTCGACCAATTGCTTCATTTGCCGGTAGAAGAAGGTTAGGATCAGCGTTCGGATATGCTGTCCGTCGACGTCGGCGTCGGCCATGATGATCAGCTTGTGGTAGCGGAGCTTCTCGATCTTCAGTCCGTCTTCGCCCTCGCCGATGCCCGTTCCGATCGCGGAGATAAGCGTTCGGACTTCCTCGTTGGAAAGAATTTTAACGAGACGAGCTTTTTCCACATTCAAGATCTTACCTTTGATGGGCAAGATCGCTTGGAATGCGCGGTCTCTGCCTTGCTTGGCCGAGCCGCCGGCCGAGTCTCCCTCGACGATGAACAGCTCGGATCTTTCGGGATCGCGCTCCTGGCAGTCGGCCAGCTTTCCGGGAAGGCTCGAGCCATCGAGAACGCCTTTGCGCCGGGTCAGGTCCTTGGCCTTGCGCGCCGCCTCGCGAGCCTCAGCCGCGCCGATGGCTTTGACGCAGATAGACTTGGCCGTCGAAGGATTCTCTTCAAAGAATGTGACGAGCACGTCTCCCACGATGGATTTAACGATGCCCTCGACTTCCTGATTTCCGAGCTTAGACTTCGTCTGTCCCTCGAACTGTGGATTGGGTATCTTGGCCGAGAGAACCGCGCAAAGCCCTTCACGCACGTCATCTCCGGTCACGTTGAAGTTCTTTCCCTTCAGGAGGTCGTATTTCTTGATGTAGTCGTTGATCACCCGGGTCAACGCCGACCGGAAGCCGGCCAAGTGCGTGCCGCCCTCGGGCGTCTTGATGTTGTTGACGAAGGAAAAAACCGTCTCCGAGTAGTCGTCGTTGTACTGAATCGCGAAATCGACGATGACCTCGTCCTTTTCCTTCGTCATCGAGATCGGCTCGCGGTGGACAACCTTCTTATTGGCATTGAGATGCTGGACGAACTGAGAGATTCCTCCTTCATAATGGAAGGTGTGGCGCTTATCCTCTCGCTCGTCGGTGATGGATATCTTTGCCCCCGCGTTTAAGAACGCCAACTCGCGCAGGCGGTTGGACAGCGTTTCGTATGAGTATTGGTGGCCGTTGAAGATATCAGGATCCGGCTTGAAGGAAATCGTCGTTCCATGCTCGTCTGTCTTGCCCGTCGACGCAACGTCGGCGTCAGGCTTGCCGCGCTTGTAGTTCTGGACCCAGATCTTCCCGTCGCGGTGGATCTCCGCCTTCAACCACTCGGATAGGGCGTTGACGCAAGTTACGCCCACGCCGTGCAGTCCTCCGGAGACTTTATAGGCGCTCTTGTCGAACTTTCCACCCGCGTGCAGCACGGTTAAAATGACCTCAAGCGCGGACTTGCCTCGGAGATTGGCGGGAAGCTTGGGGTCCTTCATAACGTCGACGGGAATGCCCGAGCCGTCATCCTTGACGGTGATCGAGTTTCCCTGATGGATGAACACATCGACCATCGTGCAGCGGCCGGCCAATATCTCATCGACGGCATTGTCGACGACTTCGTAAACCAAGTGATGAAGGCCCGAGGGTCCAGTGCTTCCGATGTACATCGCGGGTCGTTTACGAACAGCCTCTAGACCCTCGAGAACCTGGATCTTAGATGCGTCGTATTTCGCGTCGTCCTGCTTCGCCATATCGTTCGTCTCCATCGCGGCTTCGGACATCGTCTCCTCCTCCGGCCATGCCGGGAAATGCGACGTCTTGCCCCTCAATTAAACCCCGTACTCTTTAACGATACGTCGTCTTAACCGCCAAAATCCAAGGCCGGCTGAAATACTTATTCAGTGACCTTATCAACGTTCCCGATCTCAATTGCAGCTCTTGCGCCGCCGCCGCACTCTTCGGACGGACGAACAGCGTTCCCTTCTTCACCGCCACCAGCGCCCAGTACTTCGAAAAAGCGCCGCACTCCTTGTCCCACACTGCGTTAAGAAGCGTCAATTTATCATTGACGGTCCCGGCACGATACGAAAAACTTTTAACGAGGTCTCTTGATGTCGACCAGCGGCCAGGGTTCTCTTTTTTTAGAATCACAACCTCATCGGCATGACGACAAATCGGTAATCTCCTTCTCCGGCGGCCGGCTCAAACAACGCCGGATTGACGGGACTGGTCATGGCGACAGTGACCTTGGCGCTGTCGACATGTTTTAAAGCGTCCACGACGAACTGAGGGTTAAAAGCGACGGAGAAATCAGGCCCCGGGAATTCAACACCCAAATCCTCGTTAAACTCATTATTTTGGCTCGAGGCGGTCACAAGAAGAAGCCCTTTCTTCAAGGAGTATTTAACGGAGCCTCCCCTGTCTACGGCGCATAAAGAGGCGCGCTTGGTGACGGCCAATAAGTCATTGGTTTCGGCCGTGAATATAACCTCGCGCTTGGTTGGAATGACCTGCTCATAGTTGGGGAAAGAGCCCCCGACAAGGCGAGACAAGATGGTGGTGTCCTTAAGCTGGAAGGTTATTTGATTATCCGTGACCGCGACCAATATTTTTTCATCGTCATTTTCGGCGATCTCAAGCAAAGAGACCAGTCGCAGCAGCTCCGCTAAGACCTTCGTGGGAACGATGACCGAGAATTCCTTATCTTTGGGGATTATTTTCTTAGCGCAAACGGCCAAACGTCTGCCATCCGTCGACACCATCTCAAGGACGCCTTTTTTTGCAGACCAAAACACACCATTAAGCACATGACGTGTCTCGTCAGAAGAAGCCGCGAATATCGTTTTTTTGACCATACCGGCCACGACCCCGGCAGGCAACTCGAAAGAATTAGCTTTATTGAAGTCCGGAAGGACGGGGTACTCTGATTTAGGCGCTCCGACTATTCCAAATCGAGAGCGTCCGCATTTAAGAGAGACTTTTCCACCTGCGTCCACGGTCAGCTCTATATCTTCGGATTCCGGTAGGCTGTGCAGTATATCGGCAAATTTCTTAGCGGGGATAGTAATAGCCCCGTCGTTTTCAATCTCCGCATTAATGTAATGCTTCACTCCCATCTCTAAATCCGTGGAAACGACCTTTACTTTCTTGTTCTCTGTTTCAAGTAGAAAATTAAGGAGTATAGGTAAAGTGGTTCGGCTTGAGAGCGCGGATTGTATCGTTTGGACTCCATGAGCCAATTCTTCCTTGCTGATGGTTATTTTCATTTTAATTCATCCTCACCGTCATCAAGTGGGGGGCGCAGTGGATAACGTTTTTTTCCCAATGTAATCCGCCCATAAAACCTGTGGATAACTTCGCGATGTTATCCACACCATCCACAGCGCGCGCGGCGTTCCACGGTTGTCGTAAGAAATTCACAAGTTCGTCACATTTTATCATCATCGCTCCGCCAGCTTGATGTCCGCTTGGAGCTTATTGATGAGCTCAAGAAAAAACGGATCTTCCTCAATTTTTTTCTCTATCTTCTTGCGTGCGTGAAGCACCGTGGAATGATCCTTGCCGCCAAAGGAGCGGCCGATGTCGGTCGAGGAAAGTTCCGTCATCACGCAAGCCAGGTACATCGCGACCTGGCGGGGCATAGAGATCGAGGCGGTGCGCTGGTGTCCTTTAAGATCCTTGACGTCGACCGAGTATTTTAGGGCGACGACTCGTTGGATGGTCTCCACGCGAACCGGAGAAGAGTCGTCAACGGCGATGGAATCCTTCAATATATCTCGAGCGTCGTCGACGGAAAGAGGCGTCCCGGTCATGGCTTGGAAGGCCTTAAGGCGGATAAGACAGCCTTCCAAAGCCCGGACGTTCGTCTTAACGGAGGAGGCGATGAACAAGACGACGTCGTCGGGAGCGGTGAATCCCTCGAGCTCGGCTTTTTTGCGCAGGATGGCGATCCGGGTCTCTAGATCCGGGGGTTTTATGTCCGCGACGAAGCCCCATTCGAGCCGGGAGATCAGGCGCTGCTCGAGAGGAGACATTTCCTTGGGAGAGCGGTCCGAGCTCACGACGATCTGCTTGCGCGAGTCAAACAAGGCGTTGAAGGTGTGAAAAAATTCCTGTTCCGAGCGGTCCTTGGCGATGAGAAACTGGATGTCGTCGATGAGCAGGCAGTCAAGGGAGCGGTATCGCGCGCGAAACGCGTCGATTTGGTTGTTTTGCACGGCCGCGATGAACTCGTTGACGAACTGCTCGCTGGTGGTGTAGAGAACGCGAGAGCGGGGATGGTGCCTGCGCACCGAATTTCCGATGGCGTGCATCAAATGCGTCTTGCCCAAACCGACCCCGCCGTAGATCACATATGGATTGTATTGCGTGCCCGGATTTTTGGCGATCGACTCGGCGGTGGCGCGAGCCAGGCGGTTTGATTCGCCGATGACGAACGATTCAAAAGTGTAGCGGGGGTTGAGTTCCGAAAGTGTAAAATCAGACTGAGATGATGCCTCAGGAACCGGGTCGGATGGAGGGAGCACGCGGGTCAAATCTCTCTCGACCCGGAAGTCTAAGCCGACCTCGGAGCCGGAAAGGTCCCGCAATAGCGAGAGCAGTCTTTTCTGATACCGCTCCTTGATGCCGTCGGAAAAAAACTTATTCGGGACCTTCAGTAGGAGGACTCCCCCCTCAAAGGAATAGGCCTCAACGGGCTTTAGCCAGAGCTCGGCGTTCTCTTCGCCTATCTCCGCACGCAGCCGTTCCACGGCCGATGACCAAAGCTCCGTCGCGCCGGCTATTTTCACAGGTTTTTCACAGATGTGGATAACTTTTTATTCACAGAAAAAAGTATTTATTTATAATGATAATTTTATTTAGCCACCGAGCGGTGAATAAGTCAAAAACGAAGACCATTCTTGGCCCGGAAACACCCCAAAAACAGGCGGCTGATGGTACCAGTTTCCTTACTATTGAGTCAATCGGCGGCGCGCGACTGAACGCGCGCGTTCGTTGACAGGGCTTAGGCCAAGCGCTAGAATCTCACACCTATGGAGATCCAACTAACGGCCAAGCAACTCAAGATCACTCCCGCGCTTCGCGAGTATGTTGAGCAGAAGATGGGCAAGGTTCAAAAATATTTCGACCATATCGTGTGGGGGCAGGCATTTCTGTTCGTGGAAAAACGTCTTCACAAAGCGGAGATGATTGTTCACGCCCCGGGACAGACTTTCCGCTCCCTGGCCACGGCCGCCGACCTTTACTCGGCCATCGATCTCGCCTCCGACAAGATCGACGCCCAGCTCAAGAAGCACAAGGAACGCGTCAAGAGCCGGCATAAGCCGAAAACGTCCGACACGATGGCCGAGGCGATTCCGCCCGTGGAAACCTCATTCACCGTTGTGCGCCAGCCCGTTGAGCCCATGACGCCCGAGAGCGCTGCCGCCGAGATGGACTCTTCCGATAGACAGTTCCTCGTTTATCTCGACAAGAGCACCGAGCAAATTCACGTTCTCTTCCGGCGCGAGGACGAAAGCTTTGGCATCGTCCATCCCGTCCGCAAGACCAAGCGCTAACGCCGTGCAGGCCGCGGAATTAACCGTCGGCGAACTCCTCAAGGAGCAAGGCGAGAAGCTGCGCCTTGAGCTCTTGTCCGGGGAGAAGTCCCTGGCCCGCCGGATCACGGTGCCCGACCTCAATCGCCCCGGATTGGCTTTATCGGGATTTCTCGACCGGTTTCGCGCGGAGCGGGTGCAGATATTCGGCAATGGAGAGCAGGCCTACTGCCATAAGGCCGACGCTAAAAAGATAGCCGAGGCCTTGATGGCGATGTTGGAGCGCGCCGATCTGCCTTGCGTGATCGTCACGCATAACGCACCCGTCCCGGCGACTCTGACCCAGGCGTGTAAGAAGCACGGGGTTCCTCTGCTGCGCTCGGCGTTCGACACCACGACGTTGACCGCGGAGCTCTCTGAGGCCTTGGAGGCGCGCTTGGCGCCCACGACCACGGCGCACGGCGTCCTCGTCGACGTGTACGGCCTCGGCGTCCTGATCCAAGGGGACGCGGGAATCGGCAAGTCGGAATGCGCCCTCGAACTTCTCAAGCGCGGCCACATTCTCGTCGCCGACGACGCGGTTCAGATCCAGCACCGGCGCGGCGGCTATTTGCGCGGCTCATGCCACGAACCGTTGAAGAACCATATGGAAGTCCGCGGCCTCGGCGTCATCGACGTCAAGCTCTTGTTCGGCATCGGGGCGATCCTCGACCGCACGCGCATCGAATTGGCGATCAAGCTGGAGCCCTGGGACGCGGCGACGGCGTACGATCGGACGGGTCTTGAGACCAAGAAGCTCACGATCCTCGACGTCGACATCCCATTGCTGCGCATACCGGTCAGTCCGGGACGTAATCTGGCCGTCTTAATCGAGGTCGCCGCCCTCAATCAGCGCCTCCGCTCGCAAGGATACTTTTCGGCGGAAAACTTCAACCGGCGCCTCATAGAAAGGATGAAGACCAAGGAGAGATCGGGATGACAGTCTCGCATCCCCGCTCCAAGAAAATCTTCGTCATCTCCGGAATTTCCGGCGCGGGCAAAAGCCAAGCCCTCAAGGTTTTTGAAGATTTCGGCTGGTTCTGCGTGGACAACCTCCCCATCGCGATATTGGATGAATTAGCCGCTTTCGTCCTGCGTTCTCCGGCGATGACGCGGGTCGCCCTCGGGATGGACGTCCGAGAGGGACGCGTTCTCACTCTGTTGCCGCAGCAGCTCAAGGAGCTTAAGCTCAAGGGTCTTGATATCCGCACGATCTTCCTTGACGCGGCCAACGAGACCGTCATCCAGCGTTTTTCCGAGACGCGTCACCGGCATCCTCTCGGCGGAAAGATCGCCGACGCGGTCAAGCAAGAGCGCAAGCTCCTGGCCCCGATCAAGGGCGTCGCCGACAAGGTGATCGACACGACCCATCTGACCTTGGGCGAGTTGAAGGAAAAAATATCGGAGACCCTCGGCCTGACCCGGACGCGCGAGATGACCCTGCAGGTGGTCAGTTTCGGCTACAAGCACGGCATGCCCATCGACGCGGACATCGTCATGGACGTGCGATTTCTTCCCAATCCCCATTATCTATCCGCCCTCCGTAAAAAAACCGGCCTGGATGAGCCGGTGCAGCGCTACATCCTGGCTCAGCCGATCGCGCGCCGTTTCCTCAACGATTGGCGCAAGATCATCACGACCTTGCTGCCGCACTATGTGCGCGAAGGGAAGTCCTATTTGACGATCGCCATCGGATGCACCGGAGGGCGGCATCGGAGCGTGTTCTGCACGCGCTGGTTGGCCCAGAAGCTGCGCGGGTCCGGGCACCCGGTGCAGGAATTCCACAGGGACATCACATTGTGATCAACTTCATCATCGTCACTCACGGAGAGTTTGGCGCCTATCTCGTCGAGGCGGCCGAAGGCATCGTCGGCCGCCAGGCGGCCGGAGTGCGCGTGGTGGCCACGTCCTCTCGACAATCCGTCGCCGAGATCCGCCGACGTGTCGAGCACGCCCTGGCCGAGTTGTCCAACAACGACGGCATCATCCTATTTACGGATATGCCCGGCGGCACGCCCAACAATCTTTCCTTTCCCCTGATCAAGGACGCGCAGCGCGTAGAGATGATCAGCGGGGTCAACCTGTACATGCTCGTCTCCGCCTTCGCGCAGCGCGAGAGGATGCCGCTTGAGAAGCTTGTGGAAAAGATCGTCGCCGATGGGCAAAAGTCCATCCGAGACGTGCGCGCCATGTTTTTTTCCACGGCGGGGAGCAGGTGATGGGCGTCACGCTGCTGCGCATCGACGACCGCCTCATCCATGGCCAAGTCGTCGAGGGCTGGGTTCCTTTTCTCAAGGCAGATCTCGTCGTCGTCGTCTCCGACTCGGCGGCCGAAGACGAGGTGCAATCGGCGCTGATGAAGATGGCCTTGCCTCCCGCGGTGGGACTGGTCGTCACCCGCGTCGACGAGGCGCAGGAGGCGCTGTCTTCGCCTCAAATATCAGAGCGCCGCGCCCTTGTGCTCGTGCCCGGTCCTGCCGAAGCCTTGGCTCTTCTTGAAAAAGGGCTCAAGGTCGATCGGATCAACGTCGGGGGCCTGCATTATACCGTCGGGAAAGTTCAGCTCGGCAAAGCCTTGTTTCTCGATGATAAAGACAGGGCCGCGTTGCGCGCCCTGGCCGCGCGCGGAGTGAGGCTTGAGGGGAGATCCCTGCCGAACGATCCTGAGGACAACCTTCTCGCCGCGATGGAGGGGAAGTGAGCCCGGCGATCGGCTGCGCCGTCTTGGCGGTTCTCGAACTCGACGTCGCCCTTGCGGCTCAGACTTTGATCTCCCGGCCTTTTGTTGTCGGCGTTTTATTAGGCGCATTGGCCGGCGCGCCGGAGATGGGGGCCTTGTTCGGAGCCGCTTTCGAGCTCCTAAGCCTCGGCGATCTTCCCTTGGGGGGACATCTGACTTGGTCGACATCGGTCGCGGCGGGAGTCTCGTCCTTACTCGCTGGCGGCGGCTGCGCCTTTCCAGTGAGTTTGGCGGCGGGAATCTTCGCGGGACTTATCCATTCGCGGATTGAAGCCTTTGAGCGGGCGCAGCGCGTTGCGACGGGCGAGGTTTTGGCCGGCCTCGCGGTCGGGGGCGGTGCGTCCTTGGGCCGGGCGCTGGGAGGATCTCTCGCGATTCATGCGGCGATGACTTTCGCCGTCTCGTTGTCCGTGCTTGCCCTGGGCGAGACCTTCAATCGCCAGTGGTGGCCGCTGTTCCCCGAGTTCGTTCGGGGGGGAGTGTCTTTTGCCGCGGACAACGCCCCCTGGATCGCGCTGTCGGGCGTCGCCGCTTGGGGCTTGAGGCGCATGTGATGACCCATATTCCTCTTTGGATCGCGCTCCGCATAGCGGCGAGGCTTCTTCTTCTCCAGGCCCGCTGGGACCCCGCGCGGATGCAGGGAATAGGCCTCGCGTATGCGCTCGAGCCTTGGCTGGCCGTGTGCTGGGCTCAGGAGCCGGCGGCGCTGCGCGCCGCGCGGCGGCGACACCTTGAGTTTTTCAATACCCATCCTATCGCGGCTTGGCTTTTGACCGGGATCATCTGCCAGTACGAGGCCGCGGCCGCGGCGGCGCAAGGTGCTGAGCGCGAGGCCGTGATCGAGAAGATTATCAGACTTAAGACGCGCAGGGGCTCGTCGCTAGCGGGCCTATACGATTCATTCTTCTGGGGGGGCCTGCGCCCGGCGAGCGCGTTGGCCGGATTATTGACGGCCCAAGCGATATATTGGATGGATGCCAGGCACTCTCTGGCCCCGGCCGTGGCCGCGGCGCTGATCGTCTACAACATCCCGGCGCTGGCCGCGCGGTGGCTCGGCTTAACCCGAGGCTTCAGCCTTGGGGAAAAAGCGATCGCGGATATGACCCGCTTGCCCATCCAGTCCTGGATTCAGACGCTGCGGCGGGCTGCGGCCGGCGGCGCGATTGCAGCCTTCGCTTTAGGCGTGTTCGTGCTGGGAGGCGACGAGCGCACAACGGCGGCGCTGACGTTTACCGCCGGCATTGTCTTTTCATGGCGCGGAGTGCCGCCGCTGACGCAGCTTGGATATTTCAGCCTGGCCGGAATGGCCGTATCGGTCGCGGGGTTTCTGGGGCTGCCTTGACAGAGAAAATATTGACGATTCGAAATCGCCTAGGCCTGCATGCGCGGCCGGCGGCGATGTTCGTCCAAGAAGCGGTCAAGTTCAAAAGCCAGGTGAACGTGATGAAGGACGGTCTTCAGGTCAACGGCAAAAGCGTCATGGGCTTGATGCTTCTTGCCGCTGAGAGCGGGTCTAAGCTCATGATCAAAGCCGACGGCCCCGATGAAGCGAAGGCCATCGAGGCTCTCGAGAAACTCTTTGAGCGCAAGTTCGATGAGGATTAACGCGTGACCAATCCTATGCGAGGAAATGGTCGTATCGATCGCCGTAGGAAGCGACGATGATCGTCATCAAGGGAATCGCGGCGAGCCCCGGAATTTCCATCGGCCGCGCCTATGTGGTTGAGGACGAGGACATCGTCGTCGAGCGCGTGGAAATTCCTCGGGACAAGATCAAAGGAGAGGTGCGCCGGTTTAAGGCCGCACAGAAGGCCACACACCACGATCTTGACGCGGCCGAGCTCAAGGTTCTGAAAGTTCTCGGCAAAAAGCACGCCAAGCTCATCGACGCGCACCGGCTTATCTTAAAAGACTCCTTGATCACGCACGACGTCCCGAAGCGGATCCAAGAGGAAGGGGTCAACGCCGAGTTCGCCCTGTCCGAAGCTCTCGAGCAGGTCAACCGTCAGTTCGAGCGGATGGAAGATGAGTTCTTCCGCGAGCGCCGGCACGACCTTTTCGACGTAGGCAAGCGCCTGCTCCTGCATCTCATGAAGCAGCAGAAGCGGAGCTTGGCCGACATCGACGAGGAGTGCGTGCTGATCTCCCGCAATCTGTTGCCGTCCGACACGCTCAGCCTCAAGGACACGAAGATTCTCGGCTTCGCCACCGACCTCGGCGGCAAGACCAGCCATACCGCAATCCTGGCGCAAAGTCTGGAAATTCCCGCCGTCGTCGGACTCTCCGATGTCAGCCGACGGGTGCGCACGGGCGACACGATTATCCTCGATGGCGAGCAGGGACTGGTCATCATCAACCCCGGTCCCGAGACCGTCGCGAAGTACGAGAAAGTCCAGCAGCGGGCCGTGGCCGAGGAGCGCTCGCTCGAATCGCTCAAAGGGCTGCCGACGGTCACCCTTGACGGCCGATCTTTCCAGCTCGAGGCCAACCTGGATTCTCCAGAAGAGATCAAGAGTATCGTGGGCCTTCAGGTCGACGGGATAGGGCTTTTCCGCACTGAGTATCTTTTTCTCAACCGCACGGAGGCGCCCAGCGAAGAGGAGCAGGTCAAGGCCTATAGCTCGGTGGTTAAAGCGATGGACGGCCGCGAGGTGATCATCCGCACCGCCGACATCGGCGGCGATCGCCTGTCGCAGCTCGGCATCGAGGGGCCAAAAAACGAGACGAATCCGTTTATGGGTCTTCGCGGCGTGCGGCTATTTTTGCGTCACCTGGACTTGTTCAAGACGCAGTTGCGCTCAATCCTGCGCGCCTCTCTGAAGGGAAAGGTCCGGGTGATGATCCCGATGGTCTCTTCCGTCGGGGAGGTCTTGGCCGCGCGGCGTCTGCTCGAGCAAGCGCGCGCCGAGCTGGAGGCCGAGGGAGTGGTCCTGAAGACGGACCTCGAACTCGGCATCATGGTCGAGATCCCTTCGACGGCGATTTTGCTGGAAGCGTTCCTTCCTCACGTGGATTTCATCTCCATCGGCACCAACGACCTCATCCAATACACTTTAGCCGTCGACCGCATCAACGAGAACGTCACTCATCTCTATGACCCCTTTCACCCCGCCGTCGTGCGACTGCTCGATTCGATCGTCCAGACCTCGCACAAAAAAGGAAAGTGGGTGGGCGTCTGCGGCGAAATGACCTCCGACCCGCGAGCGGTTCCGCTGCTCGTCGGGCTCGGAGTGGACGCAATGTCCATCTCCCCGCGCATGTTCCTGCGGGTCAAGCAGACGGTGCGCGGGCTCAAGCACGAGGCGATGAAGAGAGTCGTGATTAAGGCTCTGGCCTGCTCGGAGTCCGACGAGATTCGGCGCCTGCTCGAGCAGAATCCCTAGATATGAGCGCGCCCAGCCGTATCCGAAACTTCTCGATCATCGCCCATATCGACCACGGCAAGTCGACTTTGGCCGACCGCCTGCTCGAGCTGACCGGCACGATCGCCCGCCGCGACATGCAGGCGCAGATCATGGACTCCATGGAGCTTGAGCGCGAGCGCGGCATTACCATCAAGGCCAAGGCCGTGCGCATGGATTACACGGCTCCTGACGGGGAAAAGTGGCTCCTCAACTTGATTGATACGCCTGGCCACGTGGATTTCACTTACGAGGTCAGCCGCGCGTTGGCCGCTTGCGAGGGAGCGCTGCTCGTCGTGGACGCGACTCAGGGCGTGCAGGCGCAGACGCTCGCCAACGCCACGCTGGCGCAGGCCGTGGGCTTAAGGATAATCCCGGTTATTAATAAGATTGATCTTCCCTCCTCCGACGTCGACGGCACTCTCGAGCAGATATTCGACGTGCTCAAGATCATCGAGGATCCGGTCTTGATCTCAGCCAAGAGCGGAGAAGGCGTCCAGCAGGTCCTCGACGCCGTGGTCCGGGACATCCCGGCTCCGTCGGGCCGTCCCGAGGCGCCGCTGTCCGCCCTGATCTTCGACTCGTCGTACTCCACCTTCCGCGGCGTCATCCTCCTGGTGCGCGTCGTCGACGGCGTGATGAAGAAAGGCATGCGTGTGAAGTTTTTCTCCACGGGGACCGAGGCGATCATCGAGGAGGTGGGCTTCCTTAGGCCCAAGCAGGTGCCTTCGTCTGAGCTTTCCGCCGGCGAGGCCGGCTATCTGATCTGCGGCATCAAGGACATCCATCTGGTGCGCGTCGGCGACACGGTCATGGAAAAAGACCGGCCGCTGGCTGAGCCGCTCCCCGGATACAAGGAAGCCAAGCCCGTCGTTTTTGCGGGCATCTTTCCCATCGATCAAAGCGAATACACCGCGCTCAAGCAGGCGCTCGACAAGCTCAATTTAGAGGACTCATCTTTCAACTACATGGCCGACTCCTCGCAAGCCCTTGGTTTTGGATACCGCCTTGGCTTCCTGGGGCTGCTGCACATGGACATCGTCAAGGAGCGCCTCACACGCGAGTTCAATCTCGACTTGATCGTGACGGCGCCCAACGTCATTTACCGTCTGCAGACTTATGACGGAAAATGGATCGTCATCGACAATCCCGCCAAGTTCCCGGCGCATGGGGAGATCAAGTCCATCGAAGAGCCCTTCGTCCTTTTGACGATCGTCCTGCCCATCGAGCATCAGGAGCCGGTGCTTAATCTCATCAAGGAACGCCGCGGGGTGCACGTCGGCATCGAGTATCTTTCACCCACGCGCATGCTCATCAAGTACGAGCTGCCGCTGGCCGAGATGGTGGTCAATTTCTACGACCGCCTCAAGTCGGTCTCCAAGGGCTACGCCACGCTCGACTACCAATCCATCGGCAACCGCGAATCCGACATGGTCAAACTCGAGGTTCTCATCCACGCCGAGCCGGTGGACGCGCTGAGCCAGATCGTGCACCGCGACAAGGCGCAGGACGTGGGCCGCCGGCTGTGCGAGAAGCTCAAAGAGCTCATCGACCGGCAGAATTTCGAGGTCGCCATCCAAGCTCGGGTCAACGGCAAGATTATCGCGCGCGAAACGCTGGGGGCCAAGCGCAAGGACGTCATCGCCAAGTGCTACGGCGGCGACATCACGCGCAAGAAAAAGCTGTTGGGCAAGCAAAAGGAAGGAAAGAAGCGCGCCAAGCTGATCGGCTCGGTCGAGGTGCCGCAAGAGGCGTTCTTGGCGGTCCTTAAGATCGACGAGGACGCAAACTAACCGCAAAAGGATTTTCATGGAAGAGAGATTATTGTTAGTCGGGGTTTCGCTCGGCATCTTCGCCTGGTACTCGCGGCGCTGGAAGGACCGGGGCGGTCCGGCGACGCCCCTGCAGTCGGCGCTTCTCCACGCCCTTTTCTACGCGATCGCGGCGTTCTCGATTGTGATGATCCTGACCATGGTCTTCGAAAGCCGCGCTAAGGTGATCGCGATATGGGCGAGAGCGCTGCGCGTGGGCGACATCATTCCCAGCCTGACCGCTGCCGCGGTCGCCGCGGTCATCGGCTTCTGGCGCGCCTGGTCCAAGGGCGACAGCGTGGAAAGCCGCCGGTACTATCTCGACGACGACCTGGAATGGGCCGATACGGTGTTCTCTTCGGCGCTTCTGGCTTGGGTTCTGATGACGTTCCTCATCCAGGCGTTTAAGATCCCTTCCGGCTCAATGGAAAGGACGCTGCTCATCGGCGATCACCTGTTCGTCAACAAGTTCATCTACGGGCTGCGCGTGCCGATCTGGGGCAAGCGCCTTATTCCCCTGCGCGACGTGCAGCGCGGCGACGTCATGGTGTTTGAATTCCCGGTCGCCGATCCTCGCGATCCTCACTGCGGCAAGATCAATGCCGGGGAGAACTTCATCAAACGCGTCGTCGGCTTGCCCGGGGAAACCGTGCAGGTCAGCAGCGGGCGGGTGGCCATCAACGGCAAATTGCTCAACGAGGAGACCTACGCCCGGTACGACGACGAGTACCGCCAGCCTGAATCCGTTCACGCCAAAGAGCTGCCGCCGCAGGCCTATCAGGAGCTGTGGCAAGACCACAAGCTTGACCGCGAGCTAGGCGACATCCAGCGCGACTTCTTCGGGCCGGTCAAGGTTCCGGCCGGCTCGTACTTCATGATGGGCGACAACCGCGACCATTCCTGCGACTCCCGCTACTGGGGCCCGGTCGACAACCATTCGATCAAGGGCAAGGCCTGGTTCATCTATTGGCCGCCCTCGCGGATGAAGATGGTCCGCTAGCTGTTGGCGCCAACAGTTGGACGGAGTCTCTAAACCACTGCATGGATGTTGATGGCTTGATATGGGACGGAAATGGCGTTCCCGATGTGTTGGCGAGCCTTCTTTTGTCTGGTCATCTGGATTAAGCCATAGCCTTTGAGAAGCATGACGTCCGCATGCACATTCTTAAAATCCCTGCCGGCTATTTTTGCCAATTGATTGATGGATCGCGGAGAATGCTCGCGGATGAGATGCAGCAGTTGCAGACGTTTATCCGTCAACAGAGCGCGGACTGCCTCTAGGCTTGTGAAATAAATCTCTTCCTTGGCGGGCGCCGCCTTTCGTGTGTGCGCTCCTTTGAACGCCTCGATGAATTCGGCGTTCGCTTGTTCGCGACTTTTGATTTTAATCTCAAGAGTTTTCATTTTATCGCCTCAATGTCTCGGCGGAAGTCTTCGAGAAGTCTTTTAACATCAACTGACCCCGCGGGACGTAGGCCAGGCGATAGCGAATGCCTTGCGACTGTCGCGCGTTCCTCGGGACTTCCCATATCACCCGTTCCTCTATGGCGCCCGCCTCATCGATTAGCTTGAGTTTATGAATGAGGCGACTCATAAGCTATGGCATACAATACCATACATATGTCGTTCTGTCAAGACCGCATGCATAATGGAGCCCTTCTGCCTACCATACGATTGAGGGGGCCAAAATGTTCCCGGCCAGGGGAGGCTTAACTCAGATAAGAACCGCTGCTCACAACAGTTTTTGGGGGATGTTTTAGCTCGCCCGGAAGGCCGGGCAGCCGGGATTCACTGGGCCGGGGGTCTTGTCGAAAAAGCGATCTGCCAGTCATCCTTTGCCGTTCCGTTGACGGACAGCTTCCAAATGTAGCGATTGCCGGGTGCTAGAGGAATCGGGCCGAGGTTGAAGGCCATGGGGACGTCGATCGGCGTTCCTTGGAGGGCGCCCGCGGGGCGGCCGACCTCGAAATCCCCGGAAATGACCAGCGCCGCGTTTCCTGAGGGCGTGGGAACGAGAACCGGGCGGTAATCGCCGTCCATCAATTCAAGCTTCAGGGAGTGCTTGCGGTTCGTCTCGTTCCAGGGGACCTCGATTTTCATGGCAATCGCTGAGGGGCTTGGCTGCGGCCCGGTGATCGACCAGCCGCCGCCCATGACGTAGAGCTTTCCGTTGATCGCTTCGGCGAAATCGGCGAGCAGCATGGTGACTTTCATTTCAGCTCCTCATAGAGAAGGCGCGCAAAATCGCGGTGTAGGCCGCGTAGCCGGCGGCCATGACGCATGAAGCGGCCGCCATGGCCGGCCAATACCCCCAACCCCGCTTCAGCAGCGCGGGGAGGACGAAAAGAAACAGCAAGGACGGAAACACGCCCCAGAAAATGCCCGAGGACATCGCGGCGACGCGAACGGTATCCTTGGTTTCCGCATAAAGCCAGGTCATTGCCAGCATCGACGACAACGGCAGAGAGATCAGCAGCGCGCCGGCCAGTGTCGAGCGTTTGCCGAGTTCGGAGGCCCCGGCGATGATGACGGCCGACAAGACTAATTTAAGCGCGAACAGCATCGGTTTCGTAGCCGTTCGGGTTGTTCTTCTGCCAGCGCCAGTGGTCGGCGCACATCTGGTCGAGGTCGCGCGTCGTCGACCAGCCGAGCTTGGTCTTGGCCAAAGTCGCATCGGCCCAGATCGCGGCGGCGTCGCCGGGACGGCGCGGCGCGAGCTGGTGGGCAATGGGCTTGCCGGCGGCCTTCGCGGCGGCGGCCAAAACTTCCAGCACGGAATAGCCGCGCCCGGCGCCGAGATTGACGGCCTGCGCGCCCTTGAAGGAATCGAGCCTGTCCAGGGCAGCGAGGTGGCCAAGGGCCAAATCGACGACATGAATGTAGTCGCGCACGCCGGTGCCGTCGGGGGTCGGGTAATCGGAGCCCCAAACGTTGACGAAGGGCCGGCGGCCCACGGCGGTCTGCATCACGAAAGGCATGAGATTGTTCGGCACTCCGCGCGGGTCCTCGCCGATTTGGCCGCTTTCATGCGCGCCGACGGGGTTGAAGTAGCGCAGCAGCGCCACTTTCCAGCGCTTGTCCTCGCTGGCCAGCTCGTAGCACATGTCTTCGATATCGAGCTTGGTTTGGCCGTAGGGATTGACGGCCTGGCGGGGATGGCGCTCGCCGACGGGATTCTTCTCGACGGCGCCGTACACGGTGCAGGACGAAGAAAAAACCAACCGATGACAGCCGGCTTCATTCATTGCGGCGAGAAGATTGGTCGTTCCATCGACGTTGTTGGATTGATAGAGTTCCGGTTTCTCTACTGACTCGCCGACGGCTTTCAGGCCGGCGAAGTGCATGACCGCGTCAAAACCCTTGGCGACCAGCGCGTGCAGGGCCTCTTTTTCCCGCAAGTCAACGCGTTCTAAGCTCATGTCCACACCGGCGAGCTTTTTGACGCGCTCGATCGACTCGGGCGAGGAGTTCGAGAAATTGTCGAAGCCCACGACGTCGTGGCCGGCCTTGAGCAATTCCAGGCAGGCATGGCTGCCGATAAATCCTGAGGCGCCGCTGACGAGGACTTTCATTAGAAGGGAGCCATGGCGCTTTGCAGGTGATAGTAAGGAGGCCGGGCGCGGTAGCGAGATATGCATTCTTTCATGATTTCCTCGATGAAGTCAGCGTACTTCTGGCCGATCACTTCGGCGCAAGCGGGCACGCAGTCGCCGTCGTTGATTGAGGGGTTAGGGTTGATCTCCAGGATGTAGGGATTTCCCGAGCGGTCGACGCGCACCTCGATGCGCGCGTAGTCGTGGCAGTCGAAAATACGGTAAGCGTCGAGGCAGATCTCCGAGATCAGGGCGCTGAGCTTCTGGCTGTACTTGGCCGGCCGCTCGACGCGGATCTTCTCGTAAACGGAGTTGTTTTCCCATTTGGCCTGGAAGGGATAGATGCCCCAAACACCCTTGGGCAGGTCGTCGAAGATCGAGCGCGACAGGGGCAGGACTTTCACGCGCGATTCGTTGCCCATGATGGAGACGTCGACCTCGTCGCCCTCGATGAACTCCTCGATGAGCACGGGACGGTTGTACTTCGCCAAAAGATGGTTGACCTGGCTTTTGAGATCCTTGAGGCTGGTCACCACGCTTTGGTTGGAGATGCCGATGGAGTTATCGGTGTTGGCGAGTTTGACCATGAGCGGGTAGCGCAAGTCCTCGCGGATGGGCTCGTCGATCTGGAAGGCGTAGTCGAACTTGGGCGTGGGCAGTCCGTGCTGCTCGAGTATTTTCTTGACCTTGATTTTGTCGATGCATAGGGCCAACGTCAGAGGGTTAGACCCGGTATATGGGATGCCTAGGCAGTCGAGAATAGCAGCGGCATGCGGCTCCAAAAGCGAACTATTGTTGATGCGTTCGCAGACATTAAAGATCATGTCTACATTGGCGTTGGCGATTTTATCGAACGGCAACGGGGTCTCGTTCATATCAAAGAACGTGACTCGATGGCCCTTGGACTCGACAGCTTTTTGGATGTTCAGGCCGACGGAGGTCAGGTCGGAGTGAACGGCACCTTCTTCTCCTCCCTCGGCGTCGAAGATGTTGCACAGGATGCCCACATGCAGACTTTTCTTCCCGAAATCGAAGCCGCGGACTTTCTCGATGCGTGCCGATTGAAGAATGCGGCGGCGCGAGACCTGGGCGGCGCCGAAGCGGTTCTTGCGGCGGGTCTTGCCCAGCGACGAGGTCGAGTCGAAGCGCACAATGTTGACGGATACGTGGCGCAGGGTCTCGTCGAGGTTTTCCTCGGCCTCGGCGTAGGTGTCGCCGCGGCCGACGACCCAGCCGATGGACTCGAAGCCCTCGGGGGGCACAAGCACGGCGTCGCCGGGCTCTTTCTGGACGGCGATTTCGTGGACTTTGGCGGGGTCGGTTTTCTCTTGGGGAAACTTCACGCCGGTGACGACGCCGGAGTGCTCGGGGATCAGGTATTTCCCGACTAAGTGGCAGCGGGGCTCCTTCAAGCGTTTGGGCTGGCAGGTCTGGCCGACGGCGATGCGCGAGGCCTCCTCGATGATGTCGACTTCCCAAACGGTTTTGATCCAGTCGTAGAGATAGTCGCCGCCCATGCGCGCGTTGAGCTCGATGAGCTTGGGGCCGGAAGGGGTGATCTTGGCTTCCAGGTGCAGGGCGCCGTTGGTGAGCCCCAAGGTTTTGACGACTTCCTTGGCCATCTTGAGAGTGTCGGAGAGGTCTTTGTCCTCGTGGCGCGAGGGCATGGCGTCGCCGGTCTCCACGAAGAAGGGTTCTTTGGTCGGGAAGTTGTCGTTGAAGGTATGGAATTTTACTTCGCCGTTCTGGACTAACAGATCGACGTCGATCTCGGCGCCGTCCATGAACTCTTCGGCCAGGATATCCGTTCCATATTTATAAATGGGGTCGAAAGCGGGAGTCATGTTGGTGCGGATATAGTCGAAGGCTTTGATGGCCTCTTCGAGGCTGTCCAGCTTGACGACGAATTGACTCTTGACGCCCCAGGCAGGCTTAAGAACAAGGGGGAATCCTATGCGCGCGGCGGCCTTCTCCAAATCACCGTGATTTTTGATCAGGGCCCAGGCAGGCTGATATTTAGAGAGCTTTGCGTTCTCAAGCGTCTGCCGCGTCAGATATTTGTTGCGCGCGTTGAGGGCCGCTTGGGGCGTATGGCCAATCCAGCCGAAGCGCTCGGCCAAGGCCGCGCACAGGGGGACGGCGTTTTCCCAGAAGGTGATCACTCCGTCGATCTTTTGGGTTTTGACGAGTTCCTCGACCTTGGCCATGCAAGCCACTTCGTCGAGGGGATCGGACTCGATGTAGCCGTCGGAGAGTTTGGAAACCCAGTTAGCCTCCGACGACATGAGGATCATCTTGGGGCCGAGCTCTTTGAGGCGCGTGTAGATGAATTTCTTTTTGGGGCTCGGGGAAGAGATGACGAGAAGCGTTTTATTTTTTAGATCGACTGAGTGGTCGACGACGGGAGACTCGCTGTGATTCATGACTTAAAGTGTAAAGCATTCACCGTTAGGAAGCAACGGTTTGTGCGTGTGATTATGTTGTCCACGCTATAACTGCCTACTCCGGGACGAGTGATTATCAATTGCTACAGTCGAGAAGGTATCGGGTGTTGACGACCGATACCAACTTCTCGATGATGCTCTTGGGAATCTGATCTGCTAGCCCCATTTCCCACAGCAAAGATATGTGCCACCAAGGCGAGTCCCATTTTGGCCAGTACGGATCGCGCTCGAGGCTCTGGCGAGCCTCGGTGGATCCCAAATAAGAGATCGATTGCGCGAGCGCATCTTGCGGCGGGATGCTGCAAATGGTTCGCTAATCCACTAAAGCCAGCCAGCCAGTTCCAGAGCGAAGCCGGGCCTGGTACCAGCATTAATAGGGAATAAAAAGCGCATTCGTAGCCCAGCACGATTCTTCCTGGTGTTACACCCGAGAGGCTAGGCATTGCGAAACTAACGATGTATGCGAGCAGTCCCAGACAAAGCCACCAGTTCTTTAGCCTAATTAGCATGGTCCACACCCCTATTTATTGCATACAAACGGCCTTAGTAAAGAGGCTTAAGTCTCACCAGTCCGGTTTCTAGGCGCTTCTGGAATTTTTTATCCAGCACGTCGGCGCAAACCGCGTAGCGGATCAGGGGTTCGGGAGACAGGTTCGCGTCGAAACCGGAGAAATGGACGCCGACGATGCCGGTCTCGGCGATGACCGCGCGGTTGAAGGCCTCGTGGCGGTTCTCGGAGGGTAGTTTTTTCCCGAAGGCCTCTTTGGGCGTCTGCCAGAGCGTGAAAAATCCCGCCTGGGTTTCGCACGCCGGACGCAGACCGGCGGCTTTGAGAGTCGGGATTAAATAGGCGAGACGTTTTTCGTAAAGGACGCGGATGTCATCAAGAGCCGCTTGAGCTTTCGGCTTATCGCTTAAAAATTCGCCGTAAGCGGCCATGATCCCCGGCACGGGGCCGGAGTCGGTGTTGCCTTTGACCAAGGTGAAATCCTCGACGAAATCCTTGGAGCCCACGAGCGCGCCCAGGCGCGCGCCGGGATCGTTGAAGGACTTGCTCACCGAGTACATTTCCAGCCACTCAAGATCGGGATAATCCTTGGCCACCTGGGCTAAAGGCACGTGCGAGCCGTGCGCCGCCAGGCCCGCGTAGGCCCCGTCGTTGACTAAGCGCATCCCTTTTTCGACGCAGAAATCGATGAGCTCTTTCCAATCCGCTCCCGAGACGCCGACGGCCGCCGGATTTCCAGGGCGTATCACAAAAACGAGATCGGCGCGGTCGGCCCCGTCTTTTTTCAGCGCGTCTTTAAGACGTGCCACATTAAGCCGCATATTATCGACCGAAACCAGGGGCCAGACTGTGCGATGCGCGCCAAGATAGGCGCCGCTCCAGGTGCCGACGACGTCATAAGCCGGAAGATTGGACGCCACGCGGAAAGTCCCGCGGCGGGCTTTGTCGGGCAGATGAAGACCGCAGGCCAACGGGATCAGGGCCGAGGCGGTTTTTATCCCCGCGATGGGCAATGCCCGCAAAAGAGGGAAGCGCGCGACGTCAATTCCTCCATGAAGAGAGACCATCGCCTCGGCGAAGCCCTGTAAATTTTTATCTTCCGCGTAGGTATGGTAATCGTAGCCGGGGTCGGCGGCGTATTTGGACTTGAGCGCGAGGATCGCCTTGGGAGGGACGCCGTCAGGGTTGCCCAAAGAGAGATTGAGAGGCTCAAGCTCCGTGTTCCTTTTATAGTCATCAATCAAGACATAAATCAACTGAAAAAGATTGATTCCCGCCGGAGGGATGCGTCGCATGCGGCCATCATAGCGGATTGAATGTCGCCTCGTCCAAAATATGTAGAATTGCCCTGCGGTTCCCACGCCTTGAAAATTTAACGCGGGGGAGTCATACTGTTTTTATTAGGGAAGCGGAAGCTTCCGGGAGAATTTTATGTCGAACCGATTCACGGAGCGGGCTCAGCGGGTGATCCTCATCGCTCAAGAGGAAGCCAAACGCCTCAACCACGACTACGTCGGCACCGAGCATATCCTGCTCGGCCTCATCGCCTTGGGCGAGGGCGTAGCCGCGCAGGTGTTAGCCAACTTGGGCGTCGACCTTCGCCGCGTGCGCTCCGAGATCGAGAAAATCGTCGGCACCGGCGACAACGTCATGCTGCTGGGCGAGATCCCTTTCACGCCTCGCGCCAAGAAAGTTCTCGAGTACGCCGTCGAGGAAGCCCAGCACATGGGGCACTCGTATGTCGGCACTGAACATTTGCTTCTTGGGTTAATCCGCGAGGAAGAGGGCGTGGCCGCGCGCGTTTTGGAAAACCTCGGGCTGCGCCTGGACGTCGTTCGCGAGGAGGTTCTCAATCTTCTCGGCGAAGGCCAGTCCCAGCAGGCGTCGGGAGGCGGCGCTTCCGGAGCCCAGCAGGGTTCGGGTTCGCCCACGCGCACCAAGTCTAAGACCCCGACGCTCGACGAGTTCGGCCGCGATCTGACCGCCATGGCCCGAGAAGGGAAGCTGGATCCCGTCATCGGCCGCGACGACGAGATCGAGCGCATGATTCAAATTTTGGCTCGCCGCACCAAGAACAATCCCGTTCTCATCGGCGACCCCGGCGTGGGCAAGACGGCCATCGTCGAGGGGTTGGCGACGAAGATCTCCACGGCCGACGTGCCGGAGATCCTGCTCAACAAGAGGCTTTTGACGCTCGACTTGGCCCTGGTTGTCGCCGGCACCAAGTATCGCGGCGAATTCGAGCAACGGCTCAAGAACATCATCGAAGAAATCCGCCGCTCCAAGGGGGCGGTTATACTTTTCATCGACGAGCTTCACACGGTTATTGGCGCCGGCGCGGCCGAAGGCGCCATCGACGCCTCAAACATGATCAAACCGGCTTTGTCGCGCGGCGAGCTGCAGACCATCGGTGCGACGACCCTCGATGAGTACCGCAAATACATCGAGCACGATGCCGCCCTCGAGCGCCGCTTCCAGCCTATCATCGTCGACCCGCCCTCCGTCGAGGAGACGATCGAAATCCTCAAGGGCCTCAAGGACAAGTACGAGGCCCACCACAAGATCAAGTACGACGACTCGGCGCTGAAGGCCGCCGCCGAGCTCTCCGACCGATATATCTCCGAGCGCTTCCTGCCCGACAAGGCCATCGACCTCATCGACGAGGCCGGTTCCCGCGCGCGCCTACAGTCCTCGGCCGCGCCGCCCCAGTTCAAGGACAAGGAAGTCGAGATCGAGAAGGTGGTCAAGGACAAGTCCGGCGCCATCTCCGGCCAGGAGTACGAAAAGGCCGCCCGCTTGCGTGACAAGGAGAAGGAGCTGCGCAAGGGCCTCGAGGAGTCCAAGAAGAAGTGGCGCGAGAAGCGCGACCAGTCCACGCCCACGATCATGGGCGAGGACATCGCCGCCGTCGTGTCCAAGTGGACCGGCGTGCCCGTCACCGCTCTGACCGAGACCGAGACCGAGAAGCTCGTGCACATGGAGGAGAACCTCCACAAGCGCGTCATCGGCCAGGAAGAGGCGATTAAGACCATTTCCCAGGCCATCCGCCGCTCCCGCGCGGGACTCAAGGACCTCAAGAAGCCCATCGGCTCCTTTATGTTCCTCGGGCCCACCGGCGTGGGCAAGACGGAGCTTGCCCGGGTCTTGGCCGAGTTCATGTTCGGCAACGAAGACTCTATGATCCGCATCGACATGTCCGAGTACATGGAGAAGTTCGCGGTCAGCCGCCTCATCGGAGCGCCCCCGGGATACGTGGGCTACGAAGAGGGCGGTCAGCTCACCGAGGCCGTGCGCCGCAAGCCTTACTCGGTCGTCCTGCTCGACGAAATCGAGAAGGCGCACCCCGACATCTTCAACATCCTGCTTCAGGTGATGGACGACGGCATCCTCAACGACAACCTGGGCCATAAGGTGTCCTTCAAGAACACGGTGCTTCTAATGACCTCCAACGTCGGCGCGCGGCTGATTTCCAAGGGGAAATCCCTTGGCTTCACGGCCGCCGAGGACTCGGCGACCGCCGAGCGCGACTACAAGAAGATGAAGGAAACGGTGATGGAGGAGGTCAAGCGCGTTTTCAGCCCCGAATTCATCAACCGCATCAACGACATCATCGTCTTCCACCCCCTCAACGAGGAGGAGATGACGCAGATCCTCACGCTGATGCTCACCAAGGTCCGCGCGAAGATCGAAGCCCAAGGCTTCAAGATCGAGTTCTCTGAGGACACCGAGAAGTTCCTCATCAAGACCGGGTTCGACGTCAACTACGGCGCGCGTCCGCTGGGGCGCACCATCCAACGTTCCGTCGAGGATCCTCTGTCCGAGGACATCCTACTCAAGAAGTTCGAGCCCGGTTCGACGATCTACGTCGAGGTGGACGGCTCCAACGAGAAGCTGACTTTTTCCAAGAGCCCGGCCGTCAAGGTTAAATAGCATAGGCCGCCGCGGGCCCGCCGCCCCCTGGCGGCGGGCCCGCGCACCTGTTATCCTGCAATGGTCAGCCTATGAGTCGAATTCTCATCGATAGACGGGTCCGTATGGATGCCTTGCGCGTGCAGGGCACCGACCTTTTGCTCGTATCCGCGCTGGCCATCGTCGGCATGGCGTATGGCCTCGGCTATCGCCTGGATTGGAGCGAGGAGGCGGGGCGACCGGAAGAAGACCAAGAGATCGCGGAGATCAAGGCTCCCGCCGCGATGTCAAAGACCGTCGCGTTTGCGCCGCCTCCGGAAGCCGCGGCGCCGCTGCTCGTTCCCCCGCCCACGCCGGCCGTGGTTTCGATCGGCCCGGGCGCTGCGGCGACGCCGGCCCCCAATTCTGCCGACGTTCAGTGGGAGAACATGATCCGGGAGATGGACAACATGGCTACGCGCTATCCCGGCCGCGTGTCGATCTATCTGAAGGATCTCAAATCCGGCAAGACCTGGATGTACCATCCCGACGATCTTTTCCCGGCGGCGAGCTTAATCAAGGTTCCGGTCATGATCGCGACTTTCTACAAGATTCGCGAGGGCCAGCTGGCTCTGGATGAAAAACTGGCGATCTCCCGGCGCAACCGCGTCGGAGGCTCGGGCTCTCTGAAGTGGCGCCAGGACGGCACGAAGCTCACGATGCGCGAGCTGCTCGTCCACATGATCAACGAGTCCGACAACACGGCCACGAAGATGGTGCTCGATCGTCTGGGCATCGGCTTCGTCCAGCAGCAGTTCCCGCGCATGGGGCTTTTGTACACCGGCATATATGAGGAAGGCATGAGCATCAAGGGCGGGCGGGTGATGCATGAGAACTACACGACCGCGCGCGAGATGAGCCTGCTCATGGAGAACATCTATAAAGGGAACGCGGTCGACAAGCTCTCCAGCGAGATCATGCTCGACATCCTCAAGAAGCCCAAGGCCGTGGCCTCCCGCCTGGCCAAAGGCATGCCCCCGGGCTGGGAGATCGCGCACAAGACCGGGCTGCTGCGGCAGGCCTGTCACGACTCGGCGATCTTCCTGAGTCCCAACGGCGACTACGCTATCACGGTGCTCACCGGCCAAAACCGGTCGTATTCTCAGGCCAAGGATTTCATCACCAAGCTCGCCAAGGTTACCTTCAAGAATTACGCCGGCCCGAACTATTACGCCAAGGCCACGCCTCGCCGCCGGACGCGGGTCATCCGCTAGGAGCGCATGCTCCGGTTTTTCTTGGCCGCGCTCCTCGCGGTGCCGGCTTTCGCTGGCGACGACGAAGGTGCTTACCCGCCGCCGCCGGTGCAGCGCGCGCTGGTTTCGCTCGAGCTGGGCGACCGTTCCAAGGAAGTCCAACTCGTCTATCCGCCGGCTCGCAAGTGGACTTCCTATATCGACCCGCGCGGGCGCGTGACCCGCTACCGCATCGAACGCGATTGGGCGACGAAGTTCCCGGTCGGAGCCGAGGTGCTGCTTCTCGGCTTCAAGGACGGGAGGCTTGCCGATATCCAAGTCATCTACGACGCCCAGCACTCGCGCCAGAAAACCGCGGAAGATTTGGCGCGCGAGTTGTCTCTGACGTACGGCGAGCCAGAGCGCTCCGGGAGCAATTTTGCGTGGACCGACGACCGCACCGTTCTGCGTGTGTTCTTGGTCGAGGTTTCGGTTTTTAAGGATGGGGAGAACATCCGCGAGTGGCGCGTCTCCATGGAAGTCCTCGAAAAAAACCTCCACACGCGCGTCGATTGACGCGCCGGACAGGGAACAATTTGGCCCCCTGAATCGTATAGTAGATGAAGGCCTATCGAACAGCGTTCGAACAATAATCGAACTTGTGTTCGAATATGACTTCTGCTATACTAATTCCCTTGGGCCCCCAAAGTGAAGGGGGACTCGAGGAGGGAGAAATCACTCAATGGGAAACATGGACACGGGGAAGTCGAAGGCGTTGGAGCTTGCTCTGGCTCAGATCGAAAAGGCGTACGGCAAAGAGGCGGTGATGAAGCTCGGCGACCGGGCCGCGAAGATCAGCATCGACGTCATCCCCACCGGTGTTCTGTCCCTCGACTTAGCGCTCGGCGTGGGCGGGCTTCCGCGCGGACGCATGATCGAGATTTACGGGCCCGAGTCCTCGGGCAAGACCACGCTAGCACTCCAGGCCGTGGCCCAGGCGCAGAAAGCGGGCGGCTCGGCGGCCTACATCGACGCCGAGCACGCGATGGATCCGGCGTACGCCAAGGCACTCGGCGTCGACATCGACTCCATGCTTATCGCGCAGCCCGACTGCGGCGAGGAAGCCCTTGAGATCACCGAGAAGCTGGTGCGCTCCTCGGCCATCGATATCATCGTCATTGACTCGGTGGCGGCTTTGGTGCCTAAGGCCGAGATTGAAGGCGAGATGGGCGACAGCCACATGGGCCTGCAGGCCCGGCTCATGAGCCAGGCCCTGCGCAAGCTCACCGCGGTCGTGGCCCAAAGCCACACCACGCTGATCTTCATTAACCAGATCCGCAACAAGATCGGCGTCATGTTCGGCAACCCCGAGACGACGACCGGCGGCTTGGCGCTGAAGTTCTACGCAACCATGCGCCTGGAGATCCGGCGCATCGAGAACATCAAGGAAGGCGATGTCGTCGTCGGCGCGCGCGCCCGGGTCAAGGTCGTCAAGAACAAGGTCGCCCCGCCCTACCGCACCGCGGAGTTCGAGATGATCCACGGCTTCGGTGTCTCGCGCGAAGGATGCCTTATCGACCTGGGGGTCGAGGGCGGCATCGTCGAGAAGACCGGCTCTTGGTTCATGTACGAGGGCGAGCGGCTCGGCCAGGGTCGGGAGAACGCGAAGGCGTATCTTAAGCATCACACGGCGGTCGCCGAGAAGCTCGAGAAGGCTTTGCGCGACAAGTACCTGGTTCTGCCCGTCGATTCGGCGGCGAAGCCGGAAGCCGAGTCCGAAGCCCCGGCCGCGAAGGTCGAGGTCAAGACGCCGGCCAAGTCGAAAGCTTGATGAATTGGCGCTAAAGAGCCGCCGCCCCATTTTGGGGCGGCGGCCTCTTAGCCCAACTGTTGGCGCCAACAGTCGTGGAACCAGTTGCTAGAATAGCGGTGTGACCGAGTCTACGCGAGGAAATGGTCGCATCGATCGCCGTGGGAAGCGACCATGAATGAGAAGGACGCGGCCGCGCGTCTGGAAGAATACGTCCGCTACCTGAGCTTGGAACGCGGCTTATCGCCGCGCTCGGTGTCATCCTATCGATCGGATATAAGCCGTTTCTTTGCATGGGCGCGGGACCGCAAGCTCGACACGGGAAAAACGCAACGCACCGACCTGGACGATTTTCTTTGGGCGGAAAGAGAGCGCGGGCTTAAGCCCGCGTCTTTGTTTCGCAAGGTCGAGGCGCTGAAGTCCTATTTCGCCTTCGAGACCCTCGAGGGGCATCTGACGGAAAGCCCGGCGGAGACGCTGCGCTCGCCGCGCATTCCGGCGCGATTGCCTAAGTTTCTCACCCGCGAGGAGACTGCGCGCCTGCTGGCCGCTCCCGGGGGCGATTCCTATGAGGATCTTCGGGATCGGGCCATGCTCGAAATGCTGTATGCCTCGGGGCTGCGGGTCTCCGAACTGGTCTCGCTGAAGCCGGAATCGGCCAATCTTCAGGACGGCTGGGTGCGCGTGCTCGGCAAAGGCAACAAGGAGCGCTTGGTTCCGGTGCACGCCCGGGCGCTGGCCTGTCTGCGCGTCTATTTGTCCGAACGAGAAAAGCGCTTTAAGAATCCTTCCGCGGAGCTGTTTCTCGGCCGCTCCGGACGGCGGCTGTCGCGGGTCCAATTTTGGAAGCGCTTGCGCGAGCTAGGCGCGCGCGCGGGCATCAAGACGCGCCTGCACCCGCATCTGCTGCGCCACACTTTCGCAACGCATCTACTTCAAGGCGGCGCGGACCTGCGCTCGGTTCAAGAGATGCTGGGCCACGCCGATCTGTCGACGACCCAGATCTACACGCATCTCGACGCCTCGGCCCTGAAGGCGGCCCATGCCAAACATCACCCTCGCGGATAAGCGAAAGTCAGGCTACACTATGGCCATGTTGAAATTTGTCCTTATCGCGTGCCTGTCGGCCGTTTCCTCCGCGGCGGCGGCCGAAACTAAAAAACCGGCCGGGCCGGACGAGAAGACGAAGATCAAGATCGTGGAGTACATTCTTAAGACCCCTCTCGACCAGGCGTCCCCGTCCGTCGTGGGGCCTTTTCTAGAGCTCGACGTGGAAACGCTGCCCAAGAATTTGAGAGCGAAAGCGCGGGCCAAGCAGCTCGACGTGCGCACCCTCTTTAAGCTTCACGACACCAAAAAGAAAGGGAGTGTTCTTCCCCTCGTGGAGGGCTGCACCGCTTCTACATTTGTTAAGCCGATGAAAGATATCCCTGCTTATCAGATGGCCGGCTACCAGGAGATCACCGAAGACGAAGAAAAGGGAGTGATGGAGCGCACCCTCTGCAATGAAGTCGACCTCGGCTGCCATTTTTCGCTGATCATTTTCGCCGGCGCGGACCCCAAAATACCCCGACGCCTATTTATGCACGGCAACGACCCGATCATGACCATGGTGGCCGCGACGCGCGCCAACTCGAAAGCCTCCATCGGAGGCAACGGCTACTTTGGCATCGGCGGCGTCAGCTGCATGCACTAGCCCGCCTAAGCCGCTTTTTCGATGACCATCGCCCCGCCCATCCCGCCGCCCGCGCAGGCGGCCAGCATTCCGCGCCGTCCCTTGGGGTTGCCCTTGAGCGCGTGGACGAGGTTGAGCATCAGGCGTGCTCCGGTGGCCCCGAGAGGATGGCCGACGGCGATGGAACCGCCGTTGGGATTGAGGGCGCCGGACTTGTACTTGGATTCCCAGTCATGGCCGAACTTCGCCTTGCCGAGCTTGAAGATGGACAGCACGGTGGCCGCGAAGGGCTCGTGCAGCTCGATTTGATCGAGCTCCTCGAATTTGACGCCCGCGCGCTGAAGTGCGACGGGCGCGGCCAAAGCGGGAGAGACGCCCATGTGCGCGGGGTTGTTGCCGACGAAGCCCCAGCCCTTGATCTCGGCTAGAACTTCGAGGCCGAGCTCTTTTGCCCTCTGGGCGGTCGTCACGATGACGGCGGCCGCGCCGTCGGAGCGGCCGCAGGAGTTAAACAAAGTCACCGAGCCCTTCAGCCCTTCTTTGTAGGTCTTGCCCTCGATGAACTGGCCGTAGTCCCGGTAGAAATCCTTTAGGGTGTAGCCCGAATTGTCGAATAAAGCGGGGGCTTTGGCGAACATTTGCGGCTTCTCGACGAGGTCTTCGCGCAGATGCGGGTACTCGTCTTTTTCCAGCACGGCCTGCCCGTTGCGCACCACGGGGGACACGTGGGAGGAAAAAAAGCCCGATTTCCAGCCGGCCAGGCAGCGGCGGAAGCTCTCTCGCGCGTACTCATCCTGCTCCGCGCGGCCCACGTCGTACATCTGCGCGGCGACCTCGGCGGTTCCGGCCATGTTGATGTTCTTGACGGGATCGGTCAGGCCTTGTTCCATCGCGTCGACGACGCTGACGTCGGGTGAGGTGAGAAGCTCCGCCCACTTCTCCTTGACCACGGAAATGGAGCGCAGCGGCTTGGAGGCGCGGCTGCCGTCGATGGAGTAAGGCAGGCGCGACATGACCTCCACGCCTCCGGCGAGGTAGAGCTCGCCCTCTCCGGCGAGAATGAAGCGGCAGGCCGCTGAGATCGCCTCGATGGAGGAGACGCAGTTGTTCTGGACTGTGACCGCCTGGGCCGTCTCGGGCAGGCCCGCGCGCAGGGCGGCCACGCGCGCGATGTTCGGGGCCGAAAAGCTTTGGCCGACCCAGCCCACAAGCAGGCCGTCGACGGCGCTCTTGGACAGCTTGGAACGGGAGAAGGTCGCCTCGAGGGCGTCGACCATCAAATCCTCGGGCTTGAGAGCGGCCAGGGAGCGGGAAATGTGGCCGATCGGCGTGCGCGCTCCGCCGGCGATGACAATGGTCTTGGTTAAAGCGTTCATGTTATATCCTCTTGACTGCCCGCTACAATCATATAATAGCAGACTCTTGAAGCGCCTCGTTTTCGTCGCCAGCCACGTCGGCTACCCTATGGACCGCACCCCTCTCGGGGGAGGGGCGATGGTCGGCCTGCAGTTGGTTCGGTATTGGCGCCCCGACGCGACCTGGTCGCTGACGGTGCTGGGTTCCGGGCCCGATAGTCCGGTCGCGGACTGCGACTACCATCGTTTGGCCGGCCGCGATGGCGGCTTGGTCGACTTGGGCGAACTTGACTATGGCCGTTTCTGCCGCGATTTCGAGACCGCCACGACGCAGTGGATCGTCTCACGAAAGACCGATTTCCCACCCAAGGACACCGTCATCGTGGTCAACGACGTCTCCGAAGGCCCAACCCTTGAGGAGTTGAAGGCCTGCGGCTACCAGATCGTCTCGATTTGGCATGTGGACGTCGTCGACTATTTCAACAAGCTGTATCTGCGCCGCATCGTCGCCCCGGAGAAGCTCACCGTCCTCCACGAGCGCATGCGTTCCATCGGCGTCGACTGGATACTGCCCGACATGCTCAGTCTCGTCTTCGAGAAGCAGCGCGAGACCGTTTATCATTCAAGCCGCATGATCGTCCCCTCGCGCGCGATGGCCGACACGTTGATGCGATGTTATGGCGATCTCATTGGCTATGAAGAGCTTTCGCGCCGGATCGCGATCGTGCCTTGGGGCGTGTGGGCGGATCCGCCGGGCGCGCCCGACGAGAACCGCGCCGCGGAACTGCGCGAGTACCACGAGATCAGCGCGGACACGACCGTTCTCCTGACGTTGTCGCGGATCTCCCCCGAGAAAGGCCTGCATCTTTTATTGGAAGGGCTTCGTCTTCTTGAGGTTAACGGGCGATTGTCGGGCAAGGATCTCCGATTGTTTATCTGCGGCGAGCCCGCCTTCATGATGGGCCAGGCTTATGGACGTCAAGTCCGGCAAGCGGCGGCCAAACTTAAACAGGTCAAGGTGATTTTCCCCGGATATCTTGACGGCGAAGCCAAGCGCGCTTATTTCCGTTTGGGAGATTTATTTATCTCGCCCTCAATCCATGAAAGCTATGGATTAAACGTCGTCGAGGCCATGAGCGCCGGCCTCCCGGTTCTGGCCAGCGACCATTACGGAGTGCGCGACACCTTGCCCGCCGCGGCTGGGCGCCTGGTTCATTACCCGACGCCGAAGAAGGCCCCGGCTCTTCTGGCTTCCGCTTTGCTTGAGATGATCTCCGACCGAGACAAGCTCAAGACGATGGGAAAAGCCGCGTCCGCCGCCGCCGCCGGCATGCCTTTTTCCGCCGCCGCCGAGTCCGTGCGCCAGGCCGCGCTAGGGCTGATTAAATGAAGCCCGGGCTGCGCGTGGGCATGACGGTCGATCTTCCCGCGAAGGTCGAGAGGCATATGAAGCCGCATCTGGAGGGTTTGGTGCGCCACCCGTTGTACGCGACCTGGGCCATGGTCTATCACATGGAAACGGCGGCGCGCATGCTCTTGGCTCCCTATCTAGAAAAAACCGAGGAAGCCGTCGGCGGGGCCGTGCTTGTCAAGCACCTGCGCCCGGCGCGTATCGGCGCGCCGTTGCACGTCGTCGCAAAACTGGTGCGCGTGCGCGGCAGCCGGATCTTCGCGCGCACCGAGGTTCACAGCCGCGGCCGCAAGCTCGGAGAGGGCTCGGTGCTCCAGGTCGTCATGAGCCGCTCTCGCTTCGTCAAGCTTCTGCGGGAGGCCCGCTGATGGACGGATATAAGGTGGTCACCGAGGTCCCGGTGCGTTTTTCGGACACCGACGGTCTCGGGCACGTCAATAACGCCAACTACCTGAGCTTCCTTGAGCAATCGCGGATCGATTATCTGCGCCGAGTGCTGGGCCGGGTTAAGCTCGAGGATTTCGGCGTCATCATCGCGCGCGTCGAGATCGATTATAAAAGCCCCGTCTTTCATTATGAGACCCTTCTCGTCGGCTGCCGCGTGACGGAGATCGGCGGCGCCAGCGTCAAGATGGAATATTGCATAGAGGACAAGGCCACGGGTCGGCTGGCGGCCGAGGCGAAGTCGGTGATGGTGACCTTCGACTACGCCCTCAAGCGCCCGACACGCGTGACCGATGAGTGGCGGACGAAGATGGAGGAATTCGATGGGATCTCGTGATGTCGTAGCCGTCGCGGCCATGCGCACGGCGGTCGGTCGATTGGGCGGAAGTCTGGCCGGCGTGCGTCCAGACGACCTGGCCGGTTATGCGATCGCGGCGCTGATCAAGAAGGTTCCCGGACTTGATCCCGCAGAGATCTCGGACTGCTACCTCGGCTGCGCCAACCAGGCCGGCGAGGACAACCGCAACGTTGCGCGCATGGCCGCGCTGCTGGCCGGCCTGCCGCGCTCGGTGCCGGGCTGCACCGTCAACCGCCTGTGCGCCTCGGGGCTTGAGGCCATCAATACCGCCGCGCGCGCCATCCTCGCCGGAGAGGGGGACGTCTACGTCGCCGGGGGCGTGGAAAGCATGAGCCGCGCGCCGTACTCTTTGCCTAAGGCCGAGGCCGGCTACTCGTTTGGAAATCTGACCGCCTACGACACGGCGCTGGGCTGGCGCTACCCGAACAAGCGCTTAGCCGAGATGTTCCCGCTGGAGAGCATGGGCGAGACCGCCGACAACGTCGCCGCGAAATACAAGGTGACGCGAGCCGATCAAGACGCCTTCGCCCTCGAAAGCCATCGGCGCGCGGCCAAGGCCCGGGACTCGGTTTTCTCCGAGGAGATCGTCCCGATCTCCGTGCCGCAGAAAAAAGGACCCGCTCTCGATTACGTCCGCGACGAGACCGTCCGCGAGGACACAAGTCTCGACAAGCTGGCGGCGCTCAAGCCGGCCTTCCGCAAAGACGGCAGCGTGACGGCCGGAAATTCCTCGTCATTAAACGACGGAGCCTCGGCGATTCTGTTGATGGAAGCCAAAAAGGCCTCGTCACTTGGCCTTAAGCCGTTCGCTCGCTGGGCGGGCTCCGCCTCAGCCGGGGTGGAGCCGTCCTATATGGGCGTAGGTCCGGTCCCCGCCATTAAGAAACTTCTTGGCCGTCTGAGTTGGAAAATATCCGATCTCGATCTTATTGAGATCAACGAAGCATTCGCCGCGCAGGCGCTTGCTTGCCAGCGAGAGCTCGGCATCGAGACAGCGAAATTGAACGTCAACGGCGGCGCCATCGCGCTCGGGCATCCACTCGGTTCGTCAGGCTGCCGCATCACGGTGACCTTGCTTCATGAAATGCGCCGCCGCAAAGCCAAGCGCGGACTGGCCGCGTTATGCGTGGGTGTGGGCCAAGGTTTGGCGGCGGCGTGGGAAGCGGCTTAATCCTTGCGCCGATCAACGACGTAGGCCGAGCCGGGCTTGGTTTTGGCGGCCTTTTTCAGTTCGGCGCCGAGATGGGCGATCTGCGCGAAGCCTGCGAGTTTTCGGACGTCATTGTGGCAGATGCCGATGGCCACCGATAGGAGCGGGAATTCCCGCTTGTTGCCTTGCCGGTCCAGCGCGATAATGCTGCCGCGCGCCCGGTCCTCCTCGCTGTAAAGAGAGGGAACCACCGCGTCGAAGTCGGAGCAGATTTTCCCGGCCAGCGACTCCATCTTATCGGGCGTGGACAGGACGATGAAATCGTCGCCGCCGATGTGGCCGACGAACTCGGCTCCGGCGTCGCCGCGCAAGGTCTCGACGAGCACGCGCGCCAAGGCCTTGAGCACCTTGTCGCCCTCCTCGTAGCCGTAAGCGTCGTTATAGGCTTTGAATTGATTGAGATCCACGTACAGCACCGCCAGCGGACGGTCGTCGCGGACGGCGCGCTCCACACGCGATTCGATGGCGAGATTGCCGGGAAGCTTCGTCAGCGGATTGGCGTCGAGGCCTTGGCGGCTGCGCTTGAGGATCATCCGTATGCGGGCGAGCAGCTCGCGCACGTCGACCGGTTTGGTGATGAAATCGTCGGCGCCCAAGTCGAGTCCTTCGATCTTGCTGTCGCGCGTGCCCGTGGCCGAGAGAATGACGACGGGAAGATTCTCAAGCAGGGGATCGTCGCGCAGGGCGCGGCAGACTTCAAAGCCGTCCATGCGGGGCATCTTAAGATCGAGCACGGCGATGTCGGGAGGTGCGGCGCGAATGGCCTCGAGGGCGGCCTGCCCGTCTCCGACGGCGGTGACGTGGAAGCCCTCCCGCTCCAGCGTTTCTTTCAGCGCCTGAAGCAGGTCGGGCAGGTCGTCGGCGATCAAAATGTTCGCATGACCGCGCTCAAGATCCGGGCCGTTCATTCTTTGAGGATAGCCCTTTTCTCCCAAAATTGACAGGTGCTCGGAGAATTCGTACAATGGGCCGTCGTCGCTGAGAATGTCCGCCGAAACCGAGAAGTCTGCGCAGGCTCGTCGAAGCGCCTGGGCTATGGCCCTCGGGGGCGGTTCCGAGTTCGTCGGCTACACGCTCGCGGGATTTTTCGCGGGCCAGTGGCTGGATGGGAAACTCGGATCCGCGCCGTGGGGCGCTCTCATCGCGTCGATGACGGGAATCACTCTTGGGCTTTACCGCTTCGTCCGAGCCTTCATCCGTCCTCAAAACGGCCCTCAGGGCCGGGGCTGAAGGTGCGGGCGTAGGGTTTCTGGGAACCGCGGCCGCCGCCGCGGTTTTCCGCGGGATGGAGATGCGGTCTGGGATCGTTCTCGGCGTGACGACGGCATGGCTTGCTTCGTCGGCGAGCGTGAGCTGGTTGTTGTGGGGGCGGGAGCGCTCGTTTAAGGCGTTTTGGTGGGCTTTCGGGGGCGGGATGGCGCTGCGCGCTGCGGGGCTTGCGGGCCTCATGGTTTTGACGCGTAGACGCGAGGACGTCTCGGCGGAGGCGCTGCTGTTGTCGTACGTGTTCGGCGTGTTGGCGATGTTGTTGACGATGGAAACCCGGTACCTGAAGGCGCGATGAATTTTGAACATATCCTAGAGCATCACTTGATGGATCACCGCTTCCGCCATTTTCTCGTCGGCGGGATCGACCTCGGACTCTCGAATCACCTCGTGATGCTGTGGATCGTCTCGGCGATCATCACGGCCGTGCTGTCTTTTGCGGCGGCGTCGAACTCCGGCGCGGGCCGGGTGCTGCGCGGGGGAGTCGAGTCGATCGTTTTCTTCCTTCGCGACGACGTGCTCGAGCCGATTTTCGGCCATCATACCCGCGCCTACCTGCCCTATTTCCTCACCCTTTTCTTCTTCATTTTGACCTGCAACCTCATCGGTCTGATACCCGGGGCGCACGCGATCACGGCCAACATCACGGTCACCGCCGCGCTGGCCGCCTGCACTTTTCTCATGATCCAGCTCGCCGGCGTCTTGGAGCAGGGACCGGTTTCTTACGTTGTGCACATCGTTCCCGGCGGCGTACCGTTGGCCTTGTGGCCGGTGCTTTTCGTCATCGAGCTTTTCGGCATGTTCGCTAAGTGCATCTCGCTGTCGATCCGGCTTTTCGCCAACATTATTGCCGGCCATATCGTTTCCCTGGCCTTTTTGTCCCTTATCTTCATTTTTGCCGAGGCAGGCAAAGTCGTCGGCTTGGCCGTGGCGCCGGCGGCCGTGGGGTTGGCTTTGTTCGTCTACACGATGGACGTCCTGGTCGCTTTTCTACAGGCGTACATCTTCACGATGTTGACCGCCCTGTTCGTGGGCGGAGCCGTTCACCCGCACTAATAAGCGGAGGTCGCACCCCGGCGGTCATTGGACCGTTCGGGAATATGTCGTTAAGGAGTTAACATGGAAATGGGAATTGCTTACACGGGCGTATTTTTCGGCGCCGGACTCTGCCTGATCGGGGGCGCATACGGAATCTCGAAGCTCGCCAGCGCCGCCCTCGAGGGTGCCGCGCGCCAGCCCGAGGCGTCCGGCTCGCTGCAGACGATGATGATCATCCCGGCGGCCATGATCGAAGGCCTCGGCCTTCTGGCCCTCGTGATCGCATTCCTCGCGGTCGGCGCGCTCAACAAGAGTGTGGCGTCCGCGGGCTCCTCGGCCCCTGCGGCCGCGGCGACGCACTAAAACGCACGGTTTCCCGGACGGCGGATTTGCGCCGTCCGGGAGCCGCAAATTTAAGACGCACATGACGCGCGGAGCACTCGGACATGGATAAGCTTCTTAACCCGGACACGGGGCTGATGATCTGGACGATCGTCACGTTCTTCTGTCTCGTCGCCATTCTCAAGATGTTCGCCTGGGGCCCGATGCTTAAGGCCATCGACGACCGCGAGGCGCGTCTGAAGGCCGACCGCGAAGGCGCCGAGAAGGCGCGTGCCGAGGCGGAGCGCATCCAGAAGGAGCTCGAGGCCCAGATGGCGGGAGTGCAGTCCAAGAGCAAGGAGCTTCTGGCCGCGGCCGCCAAGGACGGCGAGGCCCTTCGCGCCAAGCTCAAGGCCGAGGCCGAGGCCGACGCCCAGGCGATCAAGCAGAAGACGACCGCCGAGCTCGCCGCCGAGAAGGATAGGCTCGTCGGCGACCTGCGCAAGGAAGTCGCGCATATTTCCGTGCTGGCGGCCGAGAAGTTGATGCATAAGTCGGTCGACGCGGGCGTGCAGAAGAACGTGCTCGACGGGTTTTTCAAAGATCTCGATGCGTCAAAAAAGGCGGGGAGCAACTAAGATGCAGGCCTCCGACCGCGTCCTGGCCGGCCGCTACGCGGCGGCCCTGTTCCAGGCCGCGGCCGCCAAGAACGAGGAGCAAAAAGTCCAAGCCGACCTCGGTTCCGCGCACAAACTCCTGCTCGACGAGATGAGCGCGCTGCGCCACCCGCGCGTGCCGCCGGCGAGCAAGAAGAAGCTGCTGGCCGACGCGCTGGGCGGCAAGGTCGGCGCCACCACCTTGCGCTTTCTCGAGCTGCTCGTGGATAAGAAGCGCTTCGACCTGATGGTGATGGTCGCCTCCAACTATACGAGGCTGGCCGCCGACAAGCGCGGTGCGGCCAAGGCGATCGTGCGTACCGCAGCACCCCTCTCGCCCGAGGCGCAGAAGACGCTCGCGGCCAAGCTTAAGACTTTCGTCGGAAAAGACATCGAACTTGACGTCAAAGAGGACTCGGAGCTGATCGGCGGTGTTACCGTCAAGATCGGCGACTGGGTCCTTGATTCCAGCCTGCGTGGACAACTGCGCCGGATGCGGGAGAGCATCGACAATCATGGCCATTAGACCAGAAGAAATTACCGCCGTCATCAAGAAGCAGATCGAGGGCTTCGCGGGCTCCACGGAGCTCAAGGAAGAAGGTTCCGTCCTCCAGGTTGGAGACGGAATCGCCCGCGTCTACGGGCTTGAGAACGCGATGTCGGGCGAGCTCCTCGAGCTGCCCAACGGCGTCATGGGCATGGTGCTCAACCTCGAGAAGGAGAACGTGGGCTGCGTGCTCTTCGGCTCCGACAATCTCGTCAAGGAAGGAGATCCCGTCCGCCGCACCGGAAAAATCGCGCAAGTGCCCGTCGGCGAAGCGATGATCGGCCGCGTGGTGGACGCGCTCGGCCGCCCCATCGACGGCAAAGGCGCCATTAAGACGACGAAATTCCGCGCGATCGACATCGTGGCCCCCGGCGTCATGCAGCGCGCGCCCGTTGTCGAGCCCCTCCAGACCGGCGTCAAGGCCGTCGACGCGATGATTCCCATCGGCCGCGGCCAGCGCGAGCTCATCATCGGCGACCGCCAGACCGGCAAGACGGCCATCGCCATCGACACGATCATCAATCAAAAGAACCAGGCCAACCGCCCGATCTGCATCTACGTGGCCGTCGGCCAGAAGCAGTCCACCGTCGCCGCGGTCGTTCAGATCCTGCAGGACGCCGGCGCCATGGAGTACACGATCGTCGTCTCGGCCGGAGCCTCCGAGCCCGCGCCCATGCTTTACATCGCCCCCTATTCGGGCTGCGCGATCGGCGAGGAGTTCCTGTGGCAGGGCAAGCACGTGCTCGTGATCTACGACGACCTCTCCAAGCACGCCGCGGCCTACCGCCAGCTGTCGCT